>Ga0228711_1010921_pt1 | contig 11759 bp, 13 predicted proteins | sample MedpolnodulmetaG_2_FD_177996 | JGI IMG/M metagenome (GOLD analysis project Ga0228711, IMG submission 177996) | Root nodule microbial communities from Medicago polymorpha collected in Santa Monica, California, United States - brown nodules | ecosystem: Host-associated > Plants > Roots > Nodule...
CAGCAACATGTTCAATGAGGATTACACAGATTCATCTTGGACCTAATCTCTGAGAGATTTAGCTACTCATAATTGAATTTACAAATAGCATAATCAAACAATTAATCAAAACATACATGAACTGAGTGAAGGTTGAAGAAATCGCCCTTCGAACAGTCTTCAGGTCTCAAAATCGCACTTTAGATCTCCAAAACTCGTAACCCTTGTGATGGGAACTGATTTCAGCTTAAATAGGCAAATCTGGGCGCGCCTAAATCGCACCACGGTGCACAAAATCGTACCACGATTTCGGTGGCTCAAATAACATTCGTCTCTGGTGAGAAAATCGCATCACGGTGGTGAAAATTGTGACACGATTTGTTGCCTTCAGTTCTTCTGATTTTCTTGCTTTTAACACCCCTAGTCACCTCATGTTGCCTCAAAACTCTATCAAAATAAGTCCTAAAAATTACGTAATGACAGCATGTCATCACTATCAGAAGGTTAGTTAATGGTATGACCGCTGCTAATGCTAGAGGTGCTTCTGCAAGTTCTTTAAATACTAATGCTAACCCAACACATCAGCAAACAACTCTCATCCTAACAGGGAATACAGGTAATAATTCAACAGGAAATGATGAGAAGCTGAGATTGACTGGCTGCAACCAAGTGACTAGTTTTGAATTCTCCATAACTGATGGGGCTTTGCTGAATGAAGGTGATGCTGGACAAACTTCTGAACCAGGGCGGGTGGTGTGCGCAAGTAAGAAGAAACCGGTAATGACAAGACATATTGTTGCTGGACCATTGGTGATAAGGGATGGCCCACATGATTTACAGGTTGTGCAGACACAAATTACACAATGTGAAGGTAAAGGTAAAGTAAAAGAAGTATATGGCCCTGCCGTGAAAAAGAGAATTCGGCCCAGTACAACTCAGGCAGATAATGTAAGCATGGTGGCTGTACTTGAACGGGAAGAAAGTGATATGGTGCTGGACTATGTGAATGAAGGTAGTGTAGCTGAAGTGAACTCTGTAACTCTGCAAAACAACCCTTTATTTACTGAAACAATTGTAATGGCGGAAGCTGAAAATCAGCCCCGCCAGCAGCCATGAAAATAATTAGTTGGAATTGTAGGGGGTTAGGTAGTCCCCGTACAACTCCTAGTTTAAAATACCTTGTCTGTGTTTATAAACCGGATATGCTCTATCTTTGTGAAACTATCTCTACAAGTAATAAAACTGAGGAATTAAAGTATGTTTTGGGGTTTGATTTTTGTTTTACTGTGAATAAACAAGGTCAGAGTGGTGGTCTTATTTTGTACTGGAATTCGTCGGTTAACTGCTCAATTTCTAATTACTCAAATAATCACATTGATGCTGAGATAAGAGATATTAATAAGGGTAAATGGCGCCTTACTGGATATTATGGTTTCCCTAATAATGGCAGAAGACAGGAGGCATGGAATTTTTTGAGACAACTTGCAAATGTTTCGAATTTACCGTGGTGTATAATAGGGGACTTCAATGATATTCTTTCTCCTGATGAAAAGAAGGGTAATAATGAAAGGGCGAATTGGCTTATTATTGGTTTTAGAAATGCTATTTGTGATTCTCGGTTGGCTGATGTACATACAAAAGGTTACCTTTATACATGGTTTAAAAGTCTTGGCACCACCACAGCCGTTGAGGAACATCTTGACCGCGCTCTTGCTACTGAGAGCTGGCAGATTCAGTACCCTGATGCAGTTCTAGAGAATCTTCCAGCACCTTCTTCGGATCACGACGCTATTATGCTCTCATGTGAGCTGATATCCAATAACAGAAGAGTGTTGCCTCAGTTCAAATTTGAGAACGCTTGGTTAGCTGATCCCAACTTTCGTAGTTTTGTCACTGATAAGTGGAGTTCCTAGGAGTTTGCCCGATATTTTCCGCATAATAATTTTTGTGAAGCTCCCTTGGGGCATAAACCAAGTTTTGTTTGGAGAAGTATTTGTAATGCTAAATTCATCCTTAGAGCGGGAAGCAGGTGGAAGATAGGTGATGGGTCCTCAATTCTAATTTGGAATAATAACTGGCTTGTTGGTAATGGATACCTTACACTTCAAAATCACGGTTCAACACATTTTGATAATCTCAAAGATTTGGATTGTATTATTCCGGAAGCTAAAGCTTGGAATGTTCCTTTCTTACTTTCTATTTTTGATCAACATATAGTGAATCAGGTGGTGAATACGCCTTTGTATCCCTCAGTTCATGATGATAGCTTGTTTGGACGAAGGAAAACAATGGTGAGTATTCTGTTAGAAGTACATATAAAATGTGTATGCAAGAATTACTTGATGTCAATCATTTTAAGGCACAAGGACACTGGGATCTGATCTGGGAGCTTAAAATTCCTCCCAAGGTGAAGAACTTCATATGGCGTGTTTGTCGCAACACTTTACCAACACGCTTACGCCTTAAAGACAAAGGGGTTAATTGTGACCCGACTTGTGCTTTATGCAATCTGATGGAGGAAGACAGTTTTCACCTTTTCTTTTGTTTCCCTGGTAGCTGCAATATTTGGAGCATGTGTGATTTCTTTAATACTGCGAATAATGTGATAAATCAAGGTCAAGATAGTGCAAGTGTTATTTTCCAATTGTTGCAGGTGTTAAATGGTGATGAGGCAGCGCTGTTCTGCTGCATTCTTTAGAGTATTTGGAAGCAACGAAACAACAAGGTTTGGAATGATGTGATTGAAGCGCAGGTTCCTGTTCTGGAACGTGCAAAAGTACTTTTACAAGACTGGAGAGCAACTAAATCCTATCAGCAACAACCTTCAAGGATACAAAATACGGCTGATACTTCAAAGTGGAAGAAACCAGCTGTAGGTTGATATAAATGCAATATCGACGCCTCTTTCTCTAAGCACTTAAACAAGGTTGGTATAGGAATGTGTATAAGAGATGACACATGTATATTTGTCTTAGCTAAAACTGAATGGTTTAGTCCGATATGTGAAGTTCAAATAGGAGAAGCTCTTAGTTTATTATCTGCTCTAGAATGAGTTCACGAGCTTAATCTTGGTCCTATGGATTTTGAGATGGATGCGAAAAAGGTTGTTGATAATTTCTTATCGACAAATCATTATGCAACTGAGTTCGGAAATATCATTCAAAATTGTCAATCTCTTTTTAGGAATTATTATGAAAACTCTAAGGTAGAGTTTGTATGGAGACAAGCAAATGAGGCAGCTCACGCTTTAGCTAAGGCGGCTACATTGTCAGCTAGTTTCCAGTTATTATATGTAATACCTGATTGTATTGAACACATATTGATTAATGAAATGATTTAAGCTTCTTCTCTTAAAAAATAAATAAATAACAAATATAACTAAAAATCTTATCTTTTTCAATAGCACCAACAATATAATATCATTATAGAAAAATTTGTTTAAAAGTATAATTGGAATAACAAAAAAGTCAACCCAAAATCCCTTAAAAATTGAAGAAACCCCTTGTGCGAAACTTGTATTTTAAGAACACGTGACAATAAGTTTACGTTGTGATTTAATTAGATTGATCTGTAAAAACTTTTTACTTGCAGGAAAAATAATCTCATAATCAAATCTTATAAAAATTGTCCTCGTGAACTTAGGGTCCGTTTGGTTCGAGAATTAGGAGGGGAGGGGAGAGATTTTAACGGAGGAGAGGGGAGGAGAGATATTTTAATTAAAAACGTGTTTGGTTCGCAAGGGGAGGGGAGGGGGAGGGATTTTAAAATTATTTTACTTTTTTACCCTTAAACTTAATTAAATAAAAGAAACTACTTGATTTTACAATTTCAGAGACCAACCAATGACAAATACATTTAAGCTGCTTATTTTATATCAAATTGGCTCATATATTTTCCACAACAAGACATGAATCAGTGAATTAACATTGAAAAAAAAAGGATCAACAAGCAATAATAAGTTGAATTAAAATAAGATAAGAATAATAATAAGGTCGTTGATTTCTTCAAAAAAAATAATAAGGTCGTTGACATCAACAAAGTAGTACTAGAAATGGTTTTTAGATGTAACAAATAAGAGTGATAGATAATATAATAATAAAAGTTGTTAAAAAAAATATAACAAAATAATTATAAAAATTGTTACAATTTGTCAAAAAAAAAATGTTACAAGAATAAGATAACCTAATAATAATAAGATTGTTACAAAGATAATATAATCTTTGTCGACAAACACAAAGATAATATAATCTAATAATAATAAAAGTTGTTACAAGGTTAATATTGAGATTTGAAATTAATTTAAGGATAATTGATAATATATACAAGGTCGTGGTTCAAACTTCGGTCATCAAATCTTTTTTATAAAAACTAGTAATTTAAATTTATAATATCTCTTAGTCTAAATACGATAACCTAGCAGACTTTACTTGCCGCGGAAGTTTTCACTGATTCCCCCTCTTAAATCTTCTCAATTTCTCACTCATTCAAACCCCAAAATTTCAATTTTTCTTCTCTTTTGGTTCCTTATCGATCATGGGGTGGTATAGAAGGGGAAAACTTGTTCTTGAAGGTTTTCATAACTTAGTTTCTAGGGTTTCACATCAAAATTCAGTTTCTAAGCCTAGTTCCAGAATTTTACCATCTTGGTATTTGAATTCGGGTTCCAAAGTAGCTAGCTTTAATAGGTTTTCTTCAATTTCTAAGAGATTCAGTACAAGGGGTTTTGGAATTAACAAAAACTTGATGAGATTTTACTCTGTGGATCCTATGAATGTGCAGCATGGTTGTAATTATATGCCAAAAAAACGTTGGTTTCAAAAACCTAGACGTGTTTTCATTGTCGGAAGTGTTGTTTTAGGTGTTTCATTAGTGTATTTTGGAAATATGGAAACTGTTCCTTACACGAAGCGAACCCATTTGATTCTACTGCCAAAAGTGGTGGAGAGGTGGCTTGGGGGGGATGTGTTTGAAAATCTGAAGGTAGAATTGAAGTATAATATATTGCCTGCAAGACACTCTGAAAGTATTACAGTTAGGATGATAGGGAACAATGTAATTGATGCATTGAAGAAAAAAGGTGGGGAAGGAGGTTTGCAACATTATTCGTCGCATTTGGATGAATTGAATTGGGAGTTTTTGGTGGTGGATAATCCTGACGTTAATGCTTTTTGCTATCCCGGCGGTAAGATAATTGTTTACACCGGTATTCTGGAACATTTTAGTAGTCATGGAGAGATCGCAACTATTCTTGGACATGAGGTATTCATTTGATTCGTTTAACTCATTGAGCCTGTTTGGATTGATTTATTTTAACTTATCTAATTGTATAAGCCCATGTGAGAGACTTTTTGAGAGAAATTATTGAAATAACTTACGATAAATGCTTAAAGCTTATATGAAAAGAAATTGACTTTATTTTATCTTTTGTTTTAGGAAAAAAAAATTACATGAACAAATGTATGATAAAACTTATAATAGAAGCACTTAATTAAGCTTTCTTTTATCCAAACAATGGCATTGTTTTTGCAGTTTAATATGTTTAGAGACCTAATATCTGACATTTTTGTGCTTGATAATTAGGTTGGGCATGCTGTGGCCAGACACTGTGCCGAGAAGATGACAGGGTATCTGGGGGATTTTATTCTACAGTTTATACTATATCCATTCATCACACCTGATCTTTTCAATCCATTCATCACACCTGATCTTTTCAAGGAAATGTGGTCCCTTTTCGTTAAGCTACCTTTATCCAGACGGTATCGATTCCTTCATTATCTCTCTTTATAACCAGTTGAATCTTATACATTTCATTGATTGATACATTGGTCATGTTGTTAGACAAGTTAGAACAGGAATGAATATTAATTCTTAAGAGAAGTAAAAAACATGAAGTATCTATAAAGGGTTGTGCTGCTGTTTTTAAATTCCACATGATTTGAATATTTTCAAATCATCTGAAGTCTGAAGATTGATCGACAAAACACATCATTCATCAGGCAATTGCATTATATAGCGAATTACTATCCATTCCATGTCAGTTAACATCTTTGCTTACAGAAAATACATATAACATCTTATCTTAAAGAGTTGATGCATAAATAGAATGCAGTGGTGAGTACAAGCTCAAACCTAATGGCTTTTGATAGTTGTCAAAATCAAGATCTTAAATTGAGATAGAGCCTAAGTTCCTCTGAGGAAAAGTAATGTTCGGTCAGAAACTGATCCACATCGTTGACGATACGATTTTTATTTCCCGGTACTCTATCACTTCCTGCTCCTAGAAGAATAGTCTGTCCTCAAGAATAAGATGAGTAAATCTGCTGCATAGATGTAGTCCATCCTCTTTGCCACCAATCTTTATGATCTCCCAACTTGCCAAAGTTGTTTCTGGTTCAACAATCTATCAGTTTCGACACCCAAATCTTTTGGTGATTCAGCCTTTGCAAGATAACTCCCAGTATTCTTTTTTAGCCCAGACACAAGAACCTCCGAAGTAGGAAGTAACTTCAATTTTTAGGTAACATTCCCATACCTGCCAGTTAATTGTTAATTCTATGAGCGCTATAAGATAGTCAATTCACCTCTATCCATAATTGTCTTCTCCCAAAATTCCATCCAAGCTACCCAAAACTTGCACATAGGTGACAATCATAATTGCAATTTGACCTAATTGGACTTCAGTATTGATACATTTACCTCTGGCCATGATTCGTTATCCATAAACATGCAAATCTAGAGTTGAAGGACTGTAACTCCCTTCAACTTGTCCTCCAAATTCATTGCCTTCAGTGTCTATTTTAAGTTCATTGTGAAAAGAATTTGGTCTGTTGATTCCTAACAGTCCGAGTGCTAAGGATAGTTGTCACATAACATTTTTTTTTGACGAAATAGTTGTCGGATAACATGGAAAAGTTTCTGTGATACTTTCGAATTCATTAATTCCATGCTTATAGAAATGCAATCACGATAAAACTTTTCAGATAAGAGCAAAACTCTACAGTAGAATGCTTGGATATTATAGAATGGGAAACATTCTGCATGTTTGTGTGTACTGGTTTCAATGGTATTCGAGTCAATATTAAATGTGTACAAATCAGGGAAATGTTATATATAACTTCTAATTTTGCATGTGTTTCTTGTTGGAGGGTGCGATGGTCCCACGATTTCCTTTTAATCTTCTTATTAAAATTCTTTAAAATGTTTATTAATGTGTTTGTAGTTTTGTTTAACTGCTTGTGCTTCCTTTTAGCTTCATGATATTAAGTGTCTGTGGATGATGCATCAACATCAATTTTTCACATTCTCTTTTGACTATCTAACCAACCATGTTCTGATATGGCTTCTTTGGAGCATGGACTTCAAATATTGTGTGGTATATTGGAATCTGGGAGACTAATATTATACGATCATGACATTGTGAATAAAAGCGAAATTAAGACAATACTTTTATATTGAACTGGAAAATTGTGTAATTTTAAGCCTTGTGATGCTGATAATATCTATATGTATAGTTTTCATGGTTACATATTGTGACATAATCAAATTCATTCACAATTTATCAGGATGGAAATAGAAGCAGATTACATTGGACTTCTATTACTTGCGTCAGCTGGCTATGATCCTCGGGTTGCACCTACAGTCTACGAGAAGTTCGATAAATTGAACGGCCATTCTAGGAATAAAGATTATCTCTCGACTCATCCATCTGGAAAAAAGAGAGCAGAATTGCTTGCTCAAACTCAAGTAATGGAGGAAGCTCTTACTATATATAAGAATGTAAGAGGAGATGGAAGGATTTCTTCATGTTTTTAGAATTGCTTGCTCAAACTCAAGTGATGGAGGTAGATGTGATTTGGTTTGGTTACTTCCATGTTTTTAGATTTTATTTTCTCCCCCAACCAATAAACATACGCGAATATAGCAGATTTTCTTTTTTCCAGTTTCTTTTAGATTTTTTGAAAACAGATATAACGTTTTCAACAATTTTGAAAATATAAAACATTGTTTTCATTATTTATACAAATGCATTATTCTTAGTGTTGTGTGCGTTATCCTCTTAAGATAAAATTGGTAATGAACTTCATTGTTTTTCTTTTTTGACAAAAATTAACTTAATTATTTACCGTCACATTATTTTCTTATTAACTCCATTGTGGCTTAAAAATGTGTCCACAAGTCAGCTATAGATTTGGTAAAGCATCCAGTGGCACATGGTAGGAGTAAGCATATTGAAACCAAGTTCCATTTCCTCAAAGATCAGGTGAACAATGGAAAGTTGGAAGTGAAGCATTGCAAGACATATGAGTAGATAGCATATTTGCTTACAAAGCATTTAAAGTCAAGCAGCTTTGATTACTTGAAGATGAAGCTGGGAATGGTTGAAGCATCTAACTAAATGAATTAAGGAGGTGTAGTAGATTAGTAATTCACTTTAGTTAGAATTAGTTTTATTTTTGTTTAGTCTTTTGTTTAGAAACTTGCATGTGAAGTAACTAACTATTGTTACTTGCACGTGAAGTTAAGAGTTTGTTATGGTTTGTTTCACTAGTTTGTTACATCACTTGATGTATATATAGCTTCATATACCTTGTAAATATATTCATTTAGTCATCAATAAAATTTACAAGCTTTTTCTCCTTTATCTCTCTCTTTCTCAAAATCCAAAGAAACCCTAATCCTATTTTCTAATTACACCATAGTTTTGCTTAGTTTTTCATTCAATGTGTCATCTTTGTTCCATCAGTTATCGCCAGTATAATTCATATGGTCGAGTGGTAAGTTTTGAAACAAATCTCTGATCCTTGAAATTCATATGGTGTAATAGACAAATTGAGTATTGTGGTTAAGGAATAGAGTTTGAAGACTTATAGTAGGAAAAGAAAATGAGTATTGTGGTGATCGAAATTGAGTATTTTCTCTCAGCCCTTTATCTTTTTTACTTTATCTATCATTTATTTTACCTCATCTTCTCTGATTTTTAAATTTGTTTAAACGTTTTATAAGCACTTTATTTCTTTTGGTTAAAACTTTTTTTAAGTGCTTATTTTTTTAAACTTCTTAAATATCACAATTCACCCCTCTCCTATTTGTTTGAAGTCACTTGTTTAACAGTTGTAATAGACAAATTGAGTATTGGGATTAGGGAATAGAGTTTGAAGATTTAGTAGAAAAAAAATTGAGTATTGTGGTGATCGAAATTGAGTATTTTCTCTCATCCCTTTATCTTTCTTACTTTATTTGCCATTTATTTTACCTCACCATCTCTAATTTCTAATTTTGTTTAAACGTTTTATAAGCACTTTATTTCTTTTGGTGGTTGATGATCCAGGTTCCGTAGGCCCTTGGGTTCATTTGTTGTTGCTTCCTCGTTGCACTTTACAAGTGTTCAAGCCTCAGACTAGGCACGATCATAGGTCTGGAAATAGGACGTCCTTGCAATAACGTCATATCCTGGGTTGTTTGGCTAAGTGGAGAGAAACTGATGGTTTTGCTGAGTTGGTTGGTGGTGTGTTGAGCAAATCTGGACAAGTTGGTATAAGTAATGGAGGAGAGGATTTTGAGGAAAAAGACAAAAAGATGGGTCCTAATATCAAACAATGCCTTCGTAAGGTTGCTGATGGACACTTCACAGCAGCAGCGAAAGTGTTAGGGTCATCCGGAGTAGCCCCATATAATGAAGATACTATGGAAATTTTGGGGGTCAAACACCCGTACAAGCCACCTCCCTCTATGCCGACCACCTTGTTTTCTAAAACTCCCTTTGTGGTTGAAGTTGACACCGTTCTCAAATGCATTAAGTCGTTTCCTAAAGGGACATCTTGTGGTAGAGACGGTCTGCGAGCCCAACACCTATTAGATGCATTGTGTGGAGAAGGTTCAGCTGTGGCTAGAGATCTCTTATGTGCTATCACTTTAGTGGTTAACCTATGGTTAGGAGGAAGATGTCCCTTGAGTTTGGCAGAGTTTGTAGCTTCTGCACCTTTGACACCATTGTTAAAGCCTGATGGTGGGATACACCCTATTGTAGTTGGTACTATTTGGAGGCGTATGGTATCCAAAGTTTCTATGAAAGGAGTTGGTAAAGATATGGCTAAATATCTCAATGAATTTCAGTTTGGTGTTGGGGTCTCAGGTGGGGCAGAGGCCATTTTGCACAGTGTCAACATGTTGTTGAACCTGCGACATGAAGATGGTTCCTTGACTATGCTTACAATAGATTTTTCGAATGCTTTCAACTTGGTAGACAGGTTGGCACTGCTACGTGAGGTGAGATTGAGATACTCATCTATTTCTTTATGGGTTGAGTTTCTTTATGGACAGACAACAAGATTATACCTTGTGATGGTCATATTATGTCTACTACTGGAGTTCAACAAGGTGACCCATTAGGACCGCTCCTTTTTGCTCTTGTATTGCACCCTCTTATTCATCAGGTTAGAGATAGTTGTAAGTTTTTTCTTCATGCTTGGTACCTCGATGATGAGACTCTTGTAGGGGATTCAGAGGAGGTGGCTAAAGCTTTAGACATCATTCGAGTTGTTGGGCCAGAATTGGGCCTTGAATTGAATATTCGTAAGACTGAGATCTTTTGGCCTTCATGTGATGGTAATAAGCATTGTGGGGTTGTTCCCTGCAGAGATGGGAGGCCGACGTTGGGGGTGAAATTGCTCGGAGGGGCTGTTAGCTGTGATAAAGGTTTTATTGAGGGGTTGGCCATGAAGAGAGCTTCTAGGGCTGCTGAGTTAATGCATCTTCTTCCTCAGTTACGGGATCCTTAGAGTGAGCTTCTTCTACTTCGATCGTGCATGAGTATTGCCAAACTTTTCTTTGGCTTAAGGACGTGCAAACCGATTCACATGGATGAGGCGGCTATGTTGTTTGATAAAGAGTTGCGTGAAGCGGTTGAAGACATTGCGGTTGGTGGAGGTCCTTTCTTTGGGGACCTTCAATGGAGGATGGCTTCTTTACCTATTAGGTTTGGAGGGTTGGGTTTGTACTCAACATTAGAGGCTTCTTCGTACGATTTTGTGGCTTCTAGGGCACAGTCTTGGGTGCTACAAGATCATATTTTGAGAGACAGTTTGGATGGTCTTCGTGATGTGATTCTAGATTTTGATGTTAGTAGTTTTACTTGTAAAGACATCGTCCCTCCTAAAACACAACATGTTTTGGCGAGTGCTCTTTTTATTAAAAGTGTTCATGATATGGAAGTTAAGTTTGACATGACCATGAGACAAAAGGCAATTTTTGGATGTTTGCAAGCAACACATGCTCAAGATTTTCTTCTAGCTATCCCGATTGATGGGTTAGGTCAGCATATGTCACCAGTGGAGTATCATACTATCCTTAGATATCGTCTTATGATTCCACTGTTTTCTATTGAAGAGGTGTGCCCTGTTTGTCGTAAAGCGTGTCTGAATACTTTTGGGGAGCATGCCGTTCACTGTAAGGAGCTTCCCGGCTTTAAGTACAGACATGACTTTGTTAGGGATGTACTTTTTGATATTTTCAGACGGGTGGGAATATCAGTGAAGAAAGAGGCGCCTGTGAACTTCTTGACTGACCCACTAGATAGAAGATCAACACTCAGGCCTGCAGAAGTTATGGTGTACGGATGGGTAGGTGGAAAACATGCTTGTGTAGACTTGATTGAGGTTTCACCACTTGTGGGATTAGGTGTCAGACCTTTTGCCGTAGGACAGGCAGCCCTAAAAGCTCCGTCAAGCAAAGTGGCCAAACATGAGAAAGCGTGTTCTGAAAATCAACATGCTTTTATACCA
>Ga0228711_1010925_pt1 | contig 11755 bp, 2 predicted proteins | sample MedpolnodulmetaG_2_FD_177996 | JGI IMG/M metagenome (GOLD analysis project Ga0228711, IMG submission 177996) | Root nodule microbial communities from Medicago polymorpha collected in Santa Monica, California, United States - brown nodules | ecosystem: Host-associated > Plants > Roots > Nodule...
ATTGACTTTAACATGGGAGACATCTGCCTTTTCAAAGGACAGCCTTATGCCACCAACAAATTTGGTAAGACAATTATGGTTGGACTGGACGATGACTCGAGTGTCCAATTAGTGGCTGAACCATTGGTTGATGGTGGGGACATGAAATTCTTAGTGGAGAGCGAGGGTGATTTGTTGTTAGTAGATGTTTATGAGTGTATACGTACTGGGTTCCCTGATCATGATCCTGTAAGGATTGATGTGTTTAAGCTTAATGAGAAGGAGAAGAAGTGGGTGAAGTTGACTAGTTTAGGGGACAGGGTTTTGTTTTTGAACTTTATATGCTCATTTTCTGCATCTGCTTCAGATTTGTGTGTTTCCAAAGGAAATTGTATTATCTCTTCAAATCAGATATATACGATGGACAAAATACATGTGTTTTGCACTTGGATCAAGGTCGACTTTCATCTGTGTCTGATTCTCCTGAATTTTCCAACTTGTTCTGGCCACCTCCCGAGTGGGTCGCCAGAAGCTGAATTCGTAAGTGAGTATGTTATCTTGCATTGAAAGGTTTCTAATGTGATTGCGATATAGCTTTACCTTGCTTAATTTATGTTGTTCGTTTGGAATATACTTTTCAGCTAGTACTTATAGTTATACAAAAAGAAAAATGGAAATGCTGTTACATTAACAATGTGTTTATCTAATTTTCCAAAAGCTCTTCATTTACTTATTTCCAAATCAACTAGCTTTTACTCAAATCTGGATCTATTTGACGCATTTTGTTTTGACTCTTTTGTTGGGTAACTTATATATGATAAAATGAATATATGCAGGACATCACCCTGACAAGTCATTATTATGAAGTTTCTAAACTAGAGGTAACAATGTTGATGTTTTGGTTGTCTTCTTTTGGGTGGATAAGCGTTCTGGTGGATTCTTCAACTCTTCTCTTTAAGCAAGTTCTGATCATTCAAGGTTTTTTATGTTATGTTATTTTGACTTCGATGTTGACTACTGGCATTATTGTGGTGATGTAAATTTGAAACTTGGTTGATAAGTTACAGTTATATCTCAAGTTATTTAACTGAAAGTTGACCTTGGTTATACTATTTTACTGTTGACCACTTGCATTGTTATGGTGTTGTAAAGGTGAAACTAATTGATTGGTTACACTTAATATCTCAACTAACTAAGTTTACTTATGGTTGATGTTGGTTGGTGTTTTTATATTTCAAAATATCATATGTAATTGGTTAGATGCAGCAAACCTTCCGAGAGCTGAAACAAGAAATTACGATTTTTGGTTCTTCATTAAATCTTTCTATCAAATGACTTAAAACTGTGTTTGGGATCCTATTTTCTCGATCTGTGATCAATGCTGCTCTGAATAACTTATCTATGACCGGTTCCATCCTCTTTGTTTCTTGTTTATTTAGATTAGGTTTTTATAGTTCATCCTTTATATGTAGTTATTTGGAGGTTTTCTTCGTTGTGCATTGATAAGGTGTTTCGTATTATGGACCTTGGGTCTTTTTCATTCATTCTTTCATTCATCAGAACTTAGAAAGGATTTACATTTTACAGGCTAATATTGCATATCTGAAATATTGAATGACCTACAAAAGCATTATACATTGATTTGTTTTGTTCCAAGTGAAATGAAGTTGGTTTATTGTGAATAAGAATCAGCTGTCTGCTTTAGCATGCCTGTTGCTAAGACTACATTGTTGCTAATGATCTTTAACACTGTTTCAATTGTTGTTTCTTATTGTTCAATATTGTGTAGTCATATGGGTAGAGTAGAGCTAAAAGTACAATGCTTATTTTTAATTATTGCTTTTATTTTTTCTCCATCTTGTACGAAACTGTGTTGATTTGGTATACATCCTTCCTTCCTACAATTTTTACCTTACAAAAATAATAATAATAATAGATATTGCCTTGAGTTAGACAGCTTCTCTAAGTTTCTGCATTTGAAATTAATCTTGTTTAGAGTACGTTGGTTCGGTTAAAATGGATTTGCAACAAATGCTGGATCTGTTAAAATGGCCTTGCTTCAGTGTAAGGTGAATACAGGCTAAGTTGCTTTGTAGTGGTCGAAAGACAATGACTGATTTACCTCACTTACTTAGCTATATTAAGATTATTGAGATTGAATAGGCTGTCACTGCATACTGACTGCTAAGGTCATGATTAGGGTGGGTTATTTGGCTCTTGAAGGGGTAGTTTTCTTTCATATCAAAGGTGGGAGAACTGTGTTTTGAATCCTTAAAGAACACCCTTGTTCCAAAATTGAGTCAAGAATGGAGCCAAAATACATAAGACCACCTCCCTGGAATCACTCTGAATGGATTGAAGGATGAACTAAAGGTTGAACTTTAGTGTTGGATCAATAAAGGGAGGGCTGCAAGGGGGACTCTCTTACAAGGGGTCAACTATCTAGCACAAAATTGGTTAGGAGTGTAAGGGATTCAGTTTTTGTTCTGATGAGCAGAAATTAGCACCATAGGGTAATTGTTGTTTGTGGACAATGATGAAACAGAAGATATATGTGATAAGAATATACTTATTCAGCGGCAGGGGGAGCTGAAAGAATGGAGGCGATGGTACTACTTCCATATTTTATTTCCCAAGGAATAGTCCAAAAGTTAAATCGAATAACCTTGATTACAGCATATCACAATGGTGCTTGAATCCAAGTTCTTGTCTTGGTCTGTTTTCGACATGAATTAATGTCGTTCATTGCAGAACTCTTTTTTCAAATGTGACTGATATTTGAAAGTAAGGGCTGGAAGTATCTTTATGCAAGCATTGATTTGTTTGAACAAAGGAATAATTTCAGTGGCAGGTTGGTTAGGAGTGGAAGAAGTCAATTGACAGATCAATTTATTTTTATTGCATTGAATTGGTGGGAACAATTTCTAGTGGATGCTTCTTGCATATAGGTGATTGGGGAATGTGTGGTAGATATGTTAGTATATTGAGTGTTTATGTGGTTTGGTAAGGTAATTTAACCAAATTTGAAACTATTCTGTGTCTAGAGTATGAGTCCTAGATTTGATTTGTAATCAAATGTTGTTAGTCTTTGTTTTGTGTGGTCTGCTATGTGCAGGCTGTGTAACCTTGTAAGATCTTGTGATTAGGTTTGATAAACTGTCTTTTGCTTGTTCAGAAAAAGGTTGACTAGCCTTCTTTAATCCAAGTAACTACTGTTACAGAGTTTTAGTAACCAGTTAGTGTTGTATAGTTAGGAATTAGTTGAGTTAGTTACTCAATTAGTTGGTGTAATTAGCTATATAAATTAGTGTTCGTTGGTTATTAATTAGTGTAGTATTGTTTGATAACTCTTCTGTTTTGCATTTATGTATCGGTTAGGCTAAATTAGTCTTGAGTTAGTAACTCAATTAGTTGGTGTAATCGATAAATATGAAATGATAAAAAAAAGTATTTTCATTGATATTAAACTATTTAATTAAGATAATAAAGATAAATTGACACATATGACCAAAATATACATGTTTGGTAATAATTTTTTATCATGAATTCAGTGTTTATTTTTATTATTTTGTAACCCCTTTTGACAAGTTATTTTAAACAGTGTTTGAGCTTATAGTTTATCATTTTTGTCCTATCAATTTTAATTTTGCCAAACATTGTTTGATAAACATTTTTTCTCTCACCAGCTAGATGATAGCTTAGAACTTATAAGCCAATAGATTGAATTTGTAGTGTTCAATAAAACTAGCAGTTAAATTAACACATAAATATAAAATGACAAGAAATAGTTTTAAGGGTTAATTAAATTTTTAGTCCCTATAAATATTCACAGTTTTGTTTTTAATCCATATAAAATAAAATCACACTTTTTAGTCCCTATGACATTTTCCTTAGGCATTTTAAGGACAAAAAATGTTGATGGAAATTTTTTACAGGGATTAAAAATGGAAATGGAAAAATTTTATAAGGACTAAATATGCTGATGAAAAATTTTATAGGGACTAAAAAGTGTGATTTTATTTTGTAGGGACTAAAAACAAAACTATAAATATTTATAGGGACTAAAAACTTAATTAACCCTAGTTTTAATTAATGTTTAATTTTTTCTCCCAAGAATGAGTCTACCATTGTACTATTAGCCCTTGTTTCACGGCAACCTATTGACTTGCTACTAACAATAGGAGAAAAGGTCAATGGTCAGGTCCACCACATGTTACCGACATTTCATTATATAAATCAAAGACTTGTATATTTCTAGTTCAAAACAATTAATCCAATTCAATACATATAGTCCCAAAAAGAAAACAAAACATGAAGAAACACTTTGGCTATGGTATTGTTTATGCAGCAGTGGTTGTGGCAATAGTGTTTTTGGGGGAGGAGATTTACATGGCAAAGGCATTGACTTGTAGCCCTGTAGAATTCAGTCCTTGTTTAGGATCAATCACAACTTCTTCTCCACCAACAAGTACTTGTTGCCAGAAGGTAAGAGAGCAGAGACCATGCCTTTGTGGTTACCTCAAAAATCCAAGCCTCAAGCAGTATGTTTACTCTCCTGGTGCTAGAAGGGTTGGTAGCTCTTGTGGGGTTCCCTTCCCGACTTGTTAGCGATCAATCATATTTCAATTGAATTTCAATTCTCTGCAATGGGTGTAGCAACTAGAGAGTCGTTGAGTCAAGAATTAGAAGTATTATTAAATCTAAATCTTGATCCTCGACAATGTTGTTGCTGCACCATAGCATTGATTCAAACTCTCATCTATTTAGTAATATATATTTTTAGTAGTATGTTTTTTGTGCTTATGAGAATGTTAAATCACTGTAGTATTATATGTTATAAAAATGAATGAGATCAATATATGTTGAAAAAAGAACGAGTTCAATAAATATGAATCGGTATTTCATTTCTTGATTAATTGACTCCATAATTTAACTTGTAAGCTCGTAATTAATATTGAGTCAAGTCAACAGTTAATTAAAAACAATTGTAGCGTGACATGAAATCTTATTTTCTTTACCAAAAAAAGAAAAAAGAAGAACTAACTGTGGAGGTTTGTAAAAAGGACATTCGTAAGAAACAACTTAAGCTCAGAAGTTGTAGCAAGAACTAGCCAAAGATCATACAACTAGTGCAAAACCATGACGATAAGCAAATCATATGAGAGAAAAAAAATTATGGTAAAAAAGTGTGTACATGTGAAGTGGTCATGATTTCTACTCCTCAAATCCTTACCTGGACAAACAATTGTCCTTAGTCCTTAGTGGACAACTTTGAGCACATTACCACAACTTAGTCATGTATCTGGCTTGAACGGTTCTGATTATCTTATGCGACCTAGAGCTGTCAAAACAGGCCGGGCCATATGGGCCACTCTGAAAGTCCGAATAAAATGTAGGACTTTGACCTAATAATTGCAGCCCAAATTTTTCCAAGGCTTTTTAGCCCGGCCGTAATAGTCCGTTACCCCTTCGGACTAGCCCGGAAAAAAAATACAAGTGGGTTAAGTTTGGTGTGGTTTTGAAGGTATGGTTTTTAAAGTTCTATCATTTTTACAATTTTTTTTAACAGCTAATATTATTAATGGCCTCAATCCACTCAAGCTGAGCTGGAAAAACACAAAAGCCTCTGATATAGCAGTAGCAATCTAACATAAGAAGCTTACTGCATATCCACCAAATTAATGTTTGTATCAATTCACCAAAAGACATTAAACAAGCTAAGTGTTCATATAACAAATAAGCCTATGGCAGTAGCAAAAAACACATGCTCCCTAAACCAACATCACACCGTCCAGGAACTACACAATCCCCAGCCCATATAGCAGTGGCCTACCATGACAGTGCAAGTGATTATATGGGTATTATTTGTGCAGCAACTGGTTATTTCAATTTTCAAGTGACTGTGTTCTTAAAAAAAAAAATTAGCTTGTGCAAGTCCTTAAAAGAATAAAAAAATACGTGCGGGCTGGCCCGATAGCCCGGGAGCCCGTATAGGGCCGGGCTCGGCTCTAATATTCCACCCTGTATTTAAACTGGGCTTTTTAGCCCGGCCCAAAAAAGCCCGCTGCCCGTTTGGGCCGGTCCGAAACGGGCCGTGTAGGCCGTTTTGATAGCTCTAATGCGACCCCTTAAGTAGGTTTATGTTGTGGTCCACTAATTCGTTAGGCTAGGAGAAAGAAAATTGATTTTTTCACTTTATACAATGCTAAGAAACACCACGAAATGACAAGTTTAACTCTAAATTTCATCGGCAGTTAGTTACCACCGGTTAAAATTCGGCGGCAGTTAACTGCCGTTGGGGTTAAACTTGTTATTTCATGGTGTTTCTTAGCATTGTTTGAAGTGGAAAAAACTTTGTTCGAGGAGAAATGACCTATCATCAAGAATAGTTGGTCTTGGCCTAGTTCCGCTAATAAAGTTAGAATTCTGCTCTTCTCCCAATACATTTTACTCATTCCCAACCAAACTTTCAAAAATGTCCATGCGTGAGTTAACTCACGTTAGTGTTAATTCTGCATGACTTAACTCACGCTAGTGTTAATCTCTGCGTGAATTAACTCACGCAAGTGTTAATTCCAACATGAGTAAACTCACATAGAGATTTACACATGCGTGAGTTAACTCATGCATGTGCAATTTTGATATTTCAGTTGGGAGCGAGCAAAAACAGCCGAGTGAAGAGCAGAATTCATAAAGTTAGTATCGAATTGAAATAGTTGGTTTTGCGCAGTCCCGTTAATAAAGTTAGTATCAAATTGAAAATCAACTTTATATGCGATTGAATTTGGTAAATTTTAAGCAATTAAGCGATAAAAACTACTCATTTCGCATTATTGATATAATTATATCTACACTACGATTATTATAATTTTGTTATAACTGTATTGCACAAATAACTAACTTTTTAAACTAAATTTTAAAGTAATTAACTTGAATCAGTGTTAACTTGAGTTAACAATAATTTAGGTTATTAATTAAAAAAACAATTTAGATTATCAATGAATATAATACGACCCGATTGATTATCCATCTACTCAACACAATTAACTATAATTTTGAACATGATTAACAATGACTTTTAATTCCCTAAAAAAAAACAATGACTTTTAATTGTATATCCAAACCAAATCATGGTTAATGGATATCATATTATTTAAATTTCAACAAATATATATGTGTGTGCGCGTGTGTTAATTTATAACTTATAGTAGATAGCACACAAGCTAACTAGTCGATAGTTTATAACTTAAAGCTGATAAGATAGTAGATTAAATATGTAAAGTTTGGTAAAGTTAGTGGTTGAAGTAGCAATAAAATCTGAAATGAAAATAAAATCAATTAGTATTTAATTTTTCAATTAAGATAATAAAGATAATTTCACATCTGAACAAAATATACATAACAAAGAATAGAACCCTAGGTCTAACCGTGATTGGACTCACATGGTTTATATGTGCTCCACTAAATGATAAATTGTTTGAGAGAACTAGAATTCAATTCTTGAACGAAACATTTTTTGACCAGACTTTACTTACCTTTCAATTGAACTTCGAATTATTATGGTCCTCTTCCCCTAAAAACTGGTGGGTTAAAAAAAGAAAAAGAACCATGGGCTTAGAAATAGAAAGTGTGAGCTTTAAAATAGAATTTGTGAAGAAAGTAAGAATAGAAAATGTTGACACACGTTTGAGTATTATAACTAGCGGAAAGAAGGACAATAAGTGTCTGTCTATCTGCATTTTTCTATTATGTTCCCTTGTATTTATATTTTCTATTGTTTTTTAATTTAAATTTGAAAACATTGTTATGGAAAAAAAAATTTAAAAAAAGATGTAAAACTAAATTATAATTACTTTTAAAATTTCCTATAATTTAGGTATATATTTAAATTTAAGCCAAATTTCCATGGTCTAACCACATGTTACCAACATTTCATTATATAAAGACATAAGTATTTTTTTGTGTGTTCAAAACAATTAATCCAATTCAATAAATATAGTCACAAATAGAAAAGCATGAAGAAACTCAAGCCTCAAAGAATATGTTAACTCTCATGAAAAGTCGCTAGCTCTTGTGGGGTTCCCTTTCCAAACTTGTTAGCAATCAATCCTATTTCATTTGAATTTCAATTCTCTATAATAGATGTAGCAACTACAAAATCGTTAATATGATAGTCACAAATAGAAAAGCATGAAGAAACTTAAGCCTCAAACAATTTGTTAACTCTCTTGAAAAGTCGCTAGCTCTTGTGGGGTTCCATTTCCAAACTTGTTAGCAATCAATCATATTTCATTTGAATTTCAATTTTCTATAATAGATGTAGCAACTACAAAAACGTTAATATGTATATTTAAACCTAAATCTTGATCGACAGTGTCTTTGTTGATACATATAAGAGAGATCGAAATTCATCTGTTTATATATATATATATATATATATATATATATATATATATATTCTTTTTTGGTAGATAGACGAAATGACAAAACCATTATAAACTCACACATATAACAATTTCGCCATTTTACCAGTTGAGCTAGGACTTCTGGATTTAGATATATTTTTTTAGTGTGTAAATTTATCTGTTTAGATATATTTTTTTAGTGTGTAAATTTAAATCAATTGTGGCCTACAAATAATAACATTATGTTTTTGTGCTTATGAAGATATCAATATATGTTGAAGAAAGAACAAGTTCAACAAATATGAATCAGTATTTCATTTCTTGATTAATTGAACTCTATAATTGTAAGTAGTAAAATTTTTATCAATAAAGGAGTCAAGTCAACAATTCAATGGTACAAAAGCAATTGTAATGTGACATGTATTGTTTTTTTCTCTACCCAAAAAAGCAATTGAGCTGGTGAATGTAAAAAAAGACCTTCATTATTGGGTTAATAGACTTTTACTCCTTGTAAAAAAAATTTATCAGATTTCGTCCTTGTAAATTTTTTTTGTTTTAGAATACCCCCTAGGCCAGCTGATTGTGCATTTTCACTGATGTGGCATGCTGCGTCACCTTTTTTCTCATGACGTGGCACGCTGACTGTATAATTAATTTTATTTTTAATTTTTTATTGGGTACATGTGGCATTTGTGATTTTTTTTTTTTAAAAAACTAAATTTTTTTTAAAAAACAGAAAAAAAATCTAAAAAAATTCTAGAAAATTTAATAAAAATGAAAAAAATTCTGGAAAAATAAAAAGAATTGAAAAAATTTAAAAATTCTAGAAAAATTAATAAAAATAAAATATGATTAAAGGTATAATATAGGGGGAAACCAAAAGTGGCCTATATTACAGGGGAATAAAAGCCTATTAACCCTACATTATTTTTAAGCAAAGAGGACAAAGTTGGAAACAACTTAAGCTCAGAAGTCGTACCATGAACTAACCAAATCTTATAAAAGCACTGCAAAACCATGACAATAAGCAATACAAAAGAGAAATAAACAATATTGGAACATCATGTTAAAAAAACCTATATCAATTTAGAAGTGCTTCCAAATTTTTGGTTTGCAATAGTGTTGTTGGATGAAAAATACATGTTGAAAAAGTCTCACATTGTTTAGAATTAGGGATGACAAAAAAATATGTATCCTTGGTTCAGGGGTGACCCTGAGGGTGTACGGGAGGGGCGGCAGTCCAGGGCGCCATTAATTTTGGGGTACCAAAATTATTATTTTTACTTAGTACTATATAGATATATATCTTTTTAATTCGGTTTGATTAATTATATTGAGAATATATTTTTAGAAAACATTGATTATAAATGAAGTTTTACAACAAAAAATATAAGAAGAAAACTATTGGAATAATTAAAAGAGCACAATTTTATTGTTTCGCCTAGGGTACCAAAAATCTTAGGACTGGCCCTGCCTTGGTTATCTGCGGATGAAATCCAGCACATGCACGAGGTTAATATCTTAAAGGAAATACAAGGGTAACCAAGGATAAAGATTTTTTTAATATCTTAATGGAAATACTCTATACTATATACATTTCACTTAATGAATACGAATGCGGATTTAATGTTATTCGTGCCCGAATATATGTACCCGTTATTAAACTAAGTAAATTACATAAATATTCTTATTTAAATATAAATGACTCTTTCAACTTCTGAAAAAAAGAGTATAATTCTTGAAAATTTGCTCAATAGGCCCCTCATGTTTACTAAAAAAATTCCCTCAATTTATCAAAGCATATCTTACATTGGTATACATGTATCACAAGATATACATTCCGATCGTTTTTTTTTTCCTTCATAAGATTTATCTTTCGATCAGTCTTTTTTCAAAGATTGAACAATTTGGGGAGTCTATAGAGCAACCTTCTAATTCTTGTGCTATTGGGCCTACAAGAGGGTTTTGTTTTCAAAATATTGATAGTCCATTGAATTCTGCTCTTTACCCAAATGGATTTGCTCATTCCCAAAGTAAAAGTCCAAAATACCCCTACGCATGTTAACTCACGCTAGTACAAATGGCAACGTATGTTACCTCACGTTGCGTGACTTAACATGCGCTAGTGTTAATTGCAGTATGTTGCAGCGTGAGTTAACTCACGTTGTCCTTTGTACTAACGGGAGTTAACTCACATTCATAGCACATAACAGAATCTGCATTAAATTCAACCAGTTACTGAACAGACTTAGAAAAAGTCTAGAATGACCCGTAACCACGCCACATTCATAACTTAACCGAATTACACCAGTTTAACAAGATTATCGGATAGTTCGACATAATCGAACAAAATTACACAAAAACATCGTTTTTCTTACAATCACGTAATCACACATAATGATCCAAACGATCCAAATTTCACAAATTCGCCGGTAATGACCTGTAATCACTTAAACACACTTAATGACACGTAAATGATCCAAAAACTAATTCATTTCATATATTTATATAATATATAATATTAGTTACATATTGGCCATAAATATCCAAATTACACAATCGGCCACCATAAAATATGTCGGGGTGTAATACCACCAAAAAATAGGACGAACACCGGCCGACCCAAAAGTGTCATAACTTATCTAACTAGACTAGTGATAGTGCATAACCTTCGTCTTCATCCGTGACTTCGATCTCTTGCTTTGGCTTTTCCGGAGTGTCCAAATTAATAGGATTGTGCTCATTTGTTGGTTTCTTTGGCGACATCGGCTCCTTAGACATGAGGTCATCGAATGCGGCTTGTCTATCCCAAAACTCAAAAAGCCATTGCTCCGCCTCACCAATCTTGTGAGTCATCCACTCCTTACAAGGAGGTGGTAGCGGACAATTTTCTTTCAACTTCACATGAAGAAAGTGGTCCGGAATTAAGTAAAGACACATTATGTTGGAATGTGGCTTAAGTGGTGGAGCACTCCGGATTGGAAAATATGTCTCACATGAACCACCCATTTCGGGCAAAGTCAATAGAACAACAACTCTATTGTAGCAACTAGCAATGATGTGACCCATATCCGGAGTGGTCAACCACTTCTCTAGAGGCGCAATACCACTTTTACTTGTTGGAGGGTGTAAACCATCGAAGATAAGTTTGTAACGCCTCTCGGTAGCATGTATCGGCAAGTAGTCAGTCTTGTGATTTTTCAACTCATTAATAAGTGCATGACGAACCAAAACATGATCTTCCTCATTCAATCCCATGTGCCTAGCTACGACCCGGAAACCACAATTATCATCCCCTCTAACATTCACAATGTCTTCAACGTAAGGTCTCATGAGATGTGGAATTTGTGAAATGTATGGTATTTGCAAAT
>Ga0228711_1010928_pt1 | contig 11753 bp, 8 predicted proteins | sample MedpolnodulmetaG_2_FD_177996 | JGI IMG/M metagenome (GOLD analysis project Ga0228711, IMG submission 177996) | Root nodule microbial communities from Medicago polymorpha collected in Santa Monica, California, United States - brown nodules | ecosystem: Host-associated > Plants > Roots > Nodule...
CCACTTCTCTCGATGGCGCGCTTCACGGGCCTATGGCGTGGCAGTGGAGGACTGCACTGCCACGCTACACTGCTATACCACACTATTGACAACATAGGCTGCTATTTGACAATATGTTGTACTAAAAAGTGTATCGTGGAATAATAACGCCGCTAATTAATAACACTGATATGACTTGTATGTATCTTCATAAGATGCAGATACTCATACGTGCAGGTGCAACTGTTCTCGTTTATGCTAAGAAAGTAGCAAGGGACTGTGAAAACAGCTCAACTCCACTACCAGGAGCCTCTAACTGGCAGTTAGGCATTATGATCAGAAACTAATGATTGCAACTAGAGGATCTAACCATAGCTTGTCGATAGCACGCGAAAACAGAACTAGCATCGACCATTTGTTTATTTAGAGAAGCAAACAACTATGTAGCCCTTACACTTCAGATTGAAGGGTGTGTCCAGAATCCAACATGACACCAATGCATGTGGTTACATTCAATTATTTCATTTTCTCATATTATAACCAATATTAATGTGTCAGTGTTCAGTGATTCATATCATAGGTAAACAAAAGAAACACAGTACAAAAATGCATTCAGCATCTTCTGAAGAAAAAACTTACAGTTATGAACAGGCCCTTTAGGACGACCATCACCAAATCCATTCTGCCCTTTATCAGGACAATCCCTTGCCAAATGTGTGACACCACCACATATTTTACAACAACCACCCTATCATATAAACAACAATTATTATAATTACACTAAACGAACAAAGTTAAATAATAATAATAATAATAATAATAATAATAATAATAATAATAATAAATAACATAATAAGATCCAATATACCTTAGGATAAATGCCATGAGCATTTTTAGGGCAATTTTTACTCAAATGCCCTTGTTCCTTACAAACAAAACACTGAGCAAACATAGTCCCACCTTCCTGAAGAGGATGAGGACAATTAGCAAGAGAGTGACCATTATCACCACAATTATAACAATACTTAAAATCCTCTTTAGAACCACCATCTGGACAATTCTGAGCTCGATGACCGCGACGGCGACACCGCAAACATATCTTATTCTTTTCCCATTCAGCTTTTTGAGTACAGAATTTAGCGATGTGGTCTAATCCCTTGCAAATGAAACAGCTGTCACCGGGTTTCATACCGGGAACACGAAGGGGGCGTTTTCCGGTTCGGGGTTTGGAGTTTGAGTCGGGTTTTTTGCGCTTGAATTTGTTTTTCTTCTTTTTTGATGGGTCTTTTGGTGGAGTGGGTTCGACTTTGGGGAAGAGTTCGGGGTGTTCTTCTTTGAAGCGTTTCTTAGCGAGTCGTTGTCTTTGGCTCACCATTTTTTGGATTCGTTGCTCTGAAGTTAGGTTTCGAAGGGTTTAAGTCTGCAACAGTTCCTTTGCGGCTGCGCTGTGGTGATGAGACGAGACAAATCCAAAAGGGTTTTTCTTTTTTTCTTCCTTTTCTTTTCCCCTGATATTTTTTTTTCTTCTTGTAAATACAGCAAATTTCAGTTTTAATCTCGGTAAAAAAAAAGAAGCGATATTCTATCAAAAGTCAAAACAAAGCGGTTTTACTTCATGCAAAAAAATGAGCTTAAAATTTCATGGTTCAACACCAATCTTACGTTCGCGCTACTCTAAATGCTTGTAAAGTTTTGCTTCAAGATCATTCAAAGCTTTAAAGCAAGTATTAGAGACAAATAAATTATGCTGTCAATATGTTGGTTATAGAGTCGCTATCTTTTGTTAGTTGTTAAGTTTATGATTATATGTGATATTGTATTGTGACTACTATTATTTAAGTTTGTTTCTGTAAAAAAATATTTTAATACTTTCGACACAGTTATAAGCAAAGAATTTTTAGGTTTATTGAATAAATACTGTACCTAAACAGTTAATCTAAGAAGTTTTTTTTTTTCTTAAAAATATTACTAGAGGAAGAACTTTTACTTTAACTTTTAGCGTTTCAAAAATTTATTTCATGTTAAAAAAACCTAATGTTTTATAAATGAATTTTTTATAGTGTTTTAAACATGGTTGTGAAAGATTGAAAAATTTAAAAGTTTAAGGGTAATTAAATAAATTTGAATTTAGCAAAAACTAAAACCGTGTGTTATAAGATTTTATAGGGACCCTTAAGAACCAAAAACTTGTTTAACATTTTTTTTATTCATACAATATTCTTTTAAATGATAAAAATTGTCTTTTTTTATTTTTATTTAATTAATAGGAAATTAAACTATCTAATTAAACTTAAGTGGTTGATGAGATTCAATCAAGGTACCATTTAAAAAAAATTGAGTTCAAATCCTAGGAAGAATAATTAATTTATGGTAGAGCTTAATTTACCTTATACTTGAATTATAAATTTCTGAGTCAAACCATAAGATTTATTACACTGGGGTCCTTGCGATTCTAGAAAAAGGTCAATGGCAACAACAAACTAATGATTCAAGATCAATTAAATAACAAGACACCACATCTCTACCGAAAATCTTAAGACATTGTGTATGCGTATCACATATCTTGTATATCATAATTTATCTCATAGTGGATATGAAAGCAATCACCCACACATGAATTTAACAGTCTCTACCTTAGGTGCACGTTTTCTGCATCATATACTTGTATTATCGTTACGACCAACAAAACGCACCTTGTTGGCTCCGTCTTTAAGAAAGCTTTTTTTTATAAAAGGATCCAATTAGGCATGACAATGGTGCGGCGTGAGGACGGGTTTTATTTTCTATGTCCCTATGTCATACTCTCATATACTTACATGTTACCCTACCCATACCTAGTGGAGATGAGAAATTGAATCACATCCTCGTCCCTGACGGATTCGAGTATCCCCGGCCCATCCCCATCGCAGCAGTGGATACTATTTTTTTAAATAAAAATAAAAGTAATTTTTAACCCCGAGCTCAATGTTGTAATGCATTATCCAACTAAGAGATGATGATGATCGGTGATTATGACGAAGGAGAAGACGGAGGTCGAGAGTGTGAAATATGGAAGGAGAAAAGAGAGAACTATGATAAGCGAGTGTCATCTGAATGATTGAGACTCTGACTGTGTGAGTAAAATGATTTAGGGTTTGAGTTTCTATCTATATAAAAAAGGGGTAATAAATTGATTTTGTACATTTAAGACGGGTTTGGGGTGAGTACCTTTATCTCCGTTACCTGTCCTGACCTGTATTTTAAAATCGGGAAAAACCCAAACCCATACCCAAATCCAGACAAAAGCGAGGAAAATCTATCAAATTGAGTTTCGTTCGGACAGGTACCCAAAGATATGGATTTTGTTACCATGCCTAAATCCAATACATCATGATCCAACTCCCACATCCACCAACAAGCTAGACTCGAGCTCTGATACTATATTAGTTGTCGAGGAGTCCATGTGAGCTTTAAGAGTACAAACGGGTAAATTATCTATGACGAACAACAAATTCTTAAACTTGCTTGAGTTTGAAGTGGTCCGACGTGGTTTAGCCAATTTTTTTTATGATGTTTTGTTTTTATAACGAGAATCAATTTTGGCTCTATAATCAATTCTAAGTATTTGGATTGACATAAAGGGGAAAAAAGATGTAGAGAAGTGATTATAGGTAAAAGAAAAAAACCTAAAGACATCCCCTTCGATGACTAGAGAGAGTGTGAAGTTTCTCTCACTAAAAAATTAGGGCAATTTTTTTTTTACATAGATCTCTATTATTTGTTTCTCAACAATGATCTTGTGATACTAAGATGTAATTAGATGCAAATGTAAGCTTGTTAGGAAATTAAAGATGCCTCCTCATATATGTATGATATACTTGGAAATCCCATGCCGCAAGATTGCTTGTTATTCAAGTATGGCATATTTTTTTGGTTTAGAATAGACATGGATATTAGACACGTAATGATAAGTTAATATGTTATCTCACTTAGTTGTTGACGAGAAAGTGCACCAATAGATTAACACATTCATTTATCAGTCATTGCATTCGCATTGCTTAGCAAAAGTAATTATAAAAATATCAATATTAATTATAACATTGAAGGCCTAACTAAGCAACTTGGTACTGGGAGCATAAAGAAAGTCACGAAGTACACCAATTCCTTTTATAATGATTATTATTTTATAGTTGGACATTGGATCCATAAGGAAAAGAGTGAAAGATGATGATAACTTTGTCATGAAGGGTTTTTGTGATCAATACCTCTGCTCTTAATATCACTATTGGAATATGACTTCTTTGCTTCCATACTTGTCCATTGAAGAAGGACCCTACACGTTTTCCTGGGTTTCTTTCTCTATGGGTTCCACCATCAATCTTTGGCTGGAGTAAAAGAAAAGTTTGCACACCACGGTGGAATATTGAGTGCACTAACTGCCATTTTGATGGTAGCTGGACTAAAATCAAAGGGAAAACAGGGAGCTATGAAGTACGAATACAAACATAAACATCAGACACGACACAAACACCGATACGTCGACATAGATAATAATTTGATAAAATATCACAATTCAGTATAATTATAGGTCGGTATCGGTGTTGTACACCGACGCATGTTCGACATCGAGACACACCTAATTCGAAAAGTGTATGTGCCTCATATATATATATATATATATATTGAGACATTATTGTAAATTATATATGTTATACGTATATGGTTCATTTTAGGCACCTTTTAACTTGCGTGGCATGTAATCCAAAATTTAATCTTAGGGATAGTAGGAAACATGAAAGTACAAAATTTGGTTGAAAAGATTCGTCGATATTATAATTTACAATATGGACATATAAGAGACTCTTTGAGCCAGTTGCTCATTATTCTTGCTTGCTTTTCCATTTGGATCAGAGAATAGAGAAATATGATCGATATTTTATGTACAACGACTCTTTATTGTATCATGTTCTCATCATTTGATATAAAATTACAGAAAATAGGCATTCTAATTTCTAACACATTTCTCAGTATATTCATCTTCTTATAATACAGTAATTGTAGTTGACAAATATTAGAACAAAAAATAAAAAAAATAAACAAAGATGTTTAAAACTATATATATCCATGCAAAAGAAAACCAAAATTTAACACTCTTACGGTATTAGGCTTCTTATCCGATAAAATCTAACCATTTTCAAATAATAATAGTTAATTTCACTCACCAACCAACACTTGCTTCAAATTGATCTCTAACCTAACCTAATAATACTTGCTAAAAGATTCATAAACTATTTTGTGTCCAACTATTTAGTTCTTCCATTAATTGACCTGATGTCTATTACGATGTTATCTAAACTATGAACATATATCAATATAATCCCTAAAACATTAAGAAATTAGTTCCTCATGTTAAGAGTAATATCTTACAAGTTACAACTAAACTGAATTAGCCAGAAATGATAAAAACGGATCTAACCACCACATGAAAGCAGAGTCATGCTTTTGCTAGAAGCCTAGTAGAATAGAAGAAGTGCAGCTTTGATCACATGACATGATCCATCCCACAGTCACGTGTAGCTAGCTTTTCACGTGCTGCGTGGTCCAAAGGCAAAAAAGAAAAAAACCCACTTGTTGGGTCATAAATTTCACATGCATTCACCTCCTATCCCAAGAGTATATTTTTTCTCCATCAATTATCTAGATTATTGAATGACGTGTTTATCATAATAAATAAAAAAATATTTTTAAAATTTTCTTTTTGATGTATTTATGCAAACTCAAAAATTTACCTCCATTACCTTCATTATGTAAGGTCCAAATACACAAAGGTCCGATTACATAGATGTCCAATCCAACAATTTTGACTTATCACTATCTTAGAACGCATCTTGAACCCGAAGTTTTGCATTTTGTAACACATCAACGACTAACTATAGGAATGGTCGTCTCATCGAACATTGATCGGTGTCATCCGTACTCGTCAATAGCTCCATATCAGCATGTCTATAGAGAAAATGGTAACAAGTGTCCTTAAGACACTTTTTAAGGAGTCCAAAGAATAAATTTTATCTTAGAATTTGTGTATTCTACACATTGAAACTTTAAAAAGGAACTTTTCATTCATTAAATTTGTAAATTATTTCATTTTTTAATTCATTAACATTTGCTCTTGTCTATAAAATATTTTCTTCACCACAAATGCAACATACATGACTTCTACCCTTTTTTTTTTGTCTAGTAGCCTAATGGTTAGAGCTCACACAATTAAATGTCGAGAAGTGGAGTGTGTGTGGTTCGAACCTCGGCCCCTGCATAAATTATGCAATGTCCCTACCAATTGAGTTATGCTCACAAGGACACCCAACTTTTTTGAGTGTTAAATTGTTTGCATTTACTATCACCAACATCAATCTCAACGGCAACAGTTCCATCACAATTAACTCATCTCGATCGCATAAGAATTGCTGGATTACATATGTATTTTGACAAAGTCAAATTTTAAATTTATTAAAAAAAAGGGTAATTAACAAAAAAAAATTAGCACATTTTCCTCACTCGCCAACAACGAGCGTCACCGTTTTTTCATCCAAAGAACCTCAAATTAAAGTGGAGTAAATAGGCAATTACCCCCCTGAAATTGTAAGTTTCGTCAATTACCCTCCTGAAATTGTAAGTTTCGTCAATTACCTCCCTGAAATTGCACAACGTTGATCAATTTACCCCCTCCATCAAATTTTTCTGTTAGTGAACATGACGTTTTGCAAACACCCCCCTGAAGTTTTGCACTTATGTGCAAAATGCCCACCCAAACTTGAAAATTTATATATTTTTTTTGTAATGAGAACTATTGCTATTCTTTTTTATTTATTTATTTGGGGGAAATAGGATAGAAAGGTAACATAGTGATTTCCTTGATGATTTATTTATTAAATTTAATATGGAGAAGTGAATGAATGATATCATCCAGCTTATTTGTATGGTGAGAGGTTGTGCTTGCTATATATGTGGGACTACTAGCTTATTGTAAGGAAGAAGAGAATCCAATGTTAAGAGACCAAACACACATGTAAAAATGGACAATCCCTCCAACCATACTCATAATTTCATTCACCTTATCATATTTATAATCATCTAAAAAATTCATTTAATTAGTTAGTACTCATTCATAAACCATTAGCTACTGCTACACCAACATAGAACATATCCTCAACCTCTAATAACTCATCACGATGTCTCATTTGCTTTACTTGAATCATGAAATTTGTTCAATGTTAGAAAAAGAAAATCAATGCATTTGTATAATTTTTACCTTTGTGGTGTTAGTTTTTCGTCTTAAATAATATCCACAGATAATTAAGAATTCAACGAGTAGGTAAATAAAATTTTGACAAGCAATAGTTCTCATTACACAAAAAAAATATAAATTTTCAAGTTTGAGGGGCATTTTGCACATAAGTGCAAAACTTCAGGGGGGTATTTGCAAAACGTCATGTTCAACTAACAGAAAAATTTGACGGAGGGGGTAAATTGATTAACATTGTGCAATTTCAGGGGAGTAATTGAAGTTTTGTTAATTTCAGGGGGTAATTGACGAAACTTACAATTTCAGGGGGATAATTGCCTATTTACTCAATTAAAGTGTGTCGGATGCACTTCCTCCCAACGCATTAACGGCTGGACGAAGCCTCACGAAATCGAAACCGTCCACGTGTCCATATTATATACAAGAACAACTAAGCAAGACTACACAGAATCAAAACCTCCTTATCAAATTCAAAATTTCCCTTCGCTTTTCAAAATTCCCACCTAAATCAAACGGCACCGCCTATTCCTCCGTTAACTACCCAATTTCCAGGTAACGCCGTCACATACCCGTTACATCCCGCTATAAAGTCACTTTCTTCTTTCACTCACTTCATTTCACATAGAATTCTCTGGAACTTCACTTCTTCTTCTTTTTCTCTCTCTTGAACTCGTTACGGTTAAGTTCTACTTTCTCACTCCAAAACTCGTTCTTCAAACTCAGCGTCAAGATGCGTGAGATTCTTCACATCCAAGGAGGACAATGCGGCAACCAAATCGGAGCCAAATTCTGGGAGGTTGTGTGCGCTGAGCACGGGATCGACTCCACCGGAAGGTACCAAGGGAACAACGATCTTCAACTCGAACGTGTCAATGTGTACTACAACGAAGCGAGTTGTGGAAGATTTGTACCTAGAGCTGTTCTCATGGATCTGGAGCCAGGGACTATGGACAGCGTCAGATCTGGTCCATACGGTCAGATTTTCCGGCCGGATAACTTCGTTTTTGGACAGTCCGGTGCCGGAAATAACTGGGCGAAAGGTCACTACACTGAAGGAGCTGAGTTGATTGATTCGGTGCTTGATGTTGTCAGGAAGGAGGCGGAGAATTGTGATTGTCTTCAAGGTATTATTTCTTCCGATTTCTGCTTCTAACTGTTTTTATGATTTTAGTTTTTTTTTTCTTTTTGATTTTCGAAGTCTGATAAATTTTCTTCTGCGATTTTTCTTTTCAGTTACTATTTTTGTTATGATGATTTTCGTTTGCATGTTTATGTAACAATTTAGTGTGTCATTTTTTAAAATATTTATTGTTGATTATGAATGAAGCTAAATTGTAGAGAATCGAACCTTGATCTAGGAATTTTTGTGTTTGTATGTGCTTATTTTTGAAGTGTTGTAGTAACCAGTAACTTAATTTTACTATTTTAGCTATCAATTATTGATAATTTCTTCTGCATGTTTATGTAACAATTTAGCGTGTTATTATGTTAAATATTGTATTACTAGTTAGTACTAGTTATGAATGAAGCTAAATTGTAGATAATCGATTATTGATCTAGAAATTTATGTGTATGTTTGTGCTTATTTTGAAGTGATAGTATTAAGTAACTTGATTATTGTAATCTTAATTATGAATGAAGCTAAACTGTACAGTTTTGAACCTTGATCTAGGAATTTACGTGTGTTTCTACTTGTTTAAAAGTGTTATATCAATCAGACTCGGTAACTTGATTGTACTATTTTATTTGTTAATTGTTGATAATTTTATGTTCATGTCTGTGTAAACAATTTAGCGTGTCATTCCTTAAAAACTTGTATAACTAATTATGAATGAAGCTTAACTGTTGATAATCAAATTTGATATGGAAGTGGGTGTGTTTGTTTGTGCTTCTTTTGATTTGAAGTGCTATAGTAATAGGTAACCTGATTGTGTTGATTACATGAATCGTCGTTATATTTTACCACTGTGTTCTGAATAACTTGTAATTCTAAATTAGTATTTAAGAGCAGGACTGGATTTCTCCATATGTTGTGATAAATTAGTTTCATGCTGTAGATTATGTAAATTTGATCTGTTCTGTGGATGATTTACAAGTTGTGATATAACTTTGATGTGTATGGAGTTTAATTTTAATTGTTATTATCCCCTGTTCTGTTTTCTTGAATTTGGGATTTCTAACATAATTTTCAGAATCTTTCAGGTTTTCAGGTTTGCCACTCCCTCGGTGGTGGTACTGGTTCTGGAATGGGAACACTTTTGATTTCTAAGATTAGAGAGGAATACCCTGATCGAATGATGCTTACTTTCTCCGTGTTCCCATCTCCTAAGGTATCTGACACTGTTGTTGAGCCCTACAACGCCACACTCTCTGTTCACCAACTTGTTGAGAATGCTGATGAATGCATGGTTTTGGATAATGAAGCTCTCTATGATATTTGCTTCCGCACCCTTAAACTCACTACTCCAAGCTGTGAGTTCATTATAATCCCATGTTTTTGCCTGTTAAGTTTTTGCTACTAATACCGTGTTATTATATGTTAATGTATAATGTATGATCTGATAATTATCTGAAATTGGGCCTTGTGTTGTTTGGTTGCAGTTGGAGATCTGAACCATCTAATTTCTGCCACAATGAGTGGTGTTACATGTTGTCTTCGATTCCCTGGTCAATTGAACTCAGATCTTCGCAAATTGGCAGTCAATCTCATTCCTTTCCCTCGCTTGCATTTCTTCATGGTGGGATTTGCCCCACTCACTTCTCGTGGATCACAGCAGTACAGGGCTCTTACTGTACCCGAGCTTACCCAGCAGATGTGGGATTCGAAGAACATGATGTGCGCTGCTGATCCTCGCCACGGTCGTTATTTGACAGCATCTGCCATGTTCCGTGGTAAGATGAGCACCAAGGAGGTTGATGAGCAGATGATCAATGTTCAGAACAAGAATTCATCATACTTTGTTGAGTGGATTCCCAACAATGTGAAATCCACTGTCTGTGATATCCCTCCAACTGGTCTTAAAATGGCTTCTACTTTTATCGGTAACTCCACATCTATTCAAGAGATGTTTAGGAGGGTGAGTGAGCAATTCACGGCTATGTTCCGTAGAAAAGCTTTCTTGCATTGGTATACTGGAGAGGGTATGGATGAGATGGAGTTTACTGAAGCAGAAAGCAACATGAATGACCTTGTCTCAGAGTACCAGCAATACCAAGATGCTACTGCAGATGAAGAGGGGTATGACTATGAAGATGAGGAGGAAGAAGATCAGGAGGAAGAAGCTTAAACAGTAGTATTGCGAAGGGTTCTTTTATGTTTGTGTTTGTTGTGACTTGTGACATAATACTAGTACTCTAATATTGACTTTTGATCCCCAAACCTGAATACCTTTTTCGGGGGTACTGTATTTGTTGTTCGGCTTGCTATTGTAGTTTCAGGCTCGTACTTTTATGCCTGTTTTCATTTGTTGTCAAATGAAGCCTATATTTCCATATTATTCATGTTAATGGTTGGATCTCTAAGCTACTTGAGTGTTCAAATATATTCTGTTTGATTCTTAATCTTACAACTAAACTGGTTTGTTGACATGCACAAAATTATTGCCTGGTTTGTTGCTAACAAATATACTGTTGAAATATTTCTTATTTTAGTATTATTTATTTCCTTGTTTAAGAGTCATTATATTACTCCTAAAATAAAGGAGTTGATTTTGTATTTTTTCTCCTATAAAAGGAGCCCTTTTCTTCCTCATAATAATATAACAGATAATTATCACCCATATGCTTTTCTTCATGGTATCAGAGCCCTTTTAGGGTTTGGGTGCAAGTGTAAAGCTTTCCCCGACCGATCCAAATTATGATGGACCCCACACCCCCATGCCCTCCAAGTTACGGCGTCCAAACACCGCCACGCCCTCCAGGTTCCGGCGGCCCCAACCCTAATTCCGACGGCGGCGGCGGTATCAACAATAATTCCGGTAGAGGAAGTGGATTTACCATACCTGAGATGCCCAGTTTTATGACAAACAACAATTCTAACGGTGGAATCGGTTACGACAACAACAACTTTAACAGTGGATTTAGTTATGGCTACCCTATTGATGGTGGTTACAATAACTCAGGAGGTGGAGGTCAAAATTCTCTCCAGGTTAATGTTCAGAAACTGGATGGCTCAAACTACGCTGAATGGTCCCAAACTATTCAACTTATTCTAGATGGCAAAGGAAAATTGGGTTTTCTTACCGGTGATGTTCCGGTGCCTGCAACAACACATCCTAATTACAGGTTTTGAAAATCTGAAAACTCTTCTATTATTGCCTGGCTTATTAATACTATGGAGGTAGGTATGAGAAAAACATACATGTATCTGCCTACAACAAAAGATGTTTGGGATGCTGTAAAACTATCTTACTCTGACATTAAAAGCTTCTCTCAAATTTATGATCTAAAATCAAAGTTATGGAATTTAAAGCAGAATGACAGGGATGTCACT
>Ga0228711_1010931_pt1 | contig 11748 bp, 6 predicted proteins | sample MedpolnodulmetaG_2_FD_177996 | JGI IMG/M metagenome (GOLD analysis project Ga0228711, IMG submission 177996) | Root nodule microbial communities from Medicago polymorpha collected in Santa Monica, California, United States - brown nodules | ecosystem: Host-associated > Plants > Roots > Nodule...
GAGGTTTTGACTTCATTTGTAAAACTTATGAAGAGAAACTCAAGTTTCTTTGTCAGAAGCTACAAGAAAAGTGTAATGGAAAATCTTTAAGCAAACATGAAATTGCTCTTGAAGATTTCATTATATCTGGTATTGACAAAAGCAAAGTGGCTTCTATGGTTTATAACATTTACAAAAACAATGGTAAAAGGATTGGATTTTCAGAAGAAAAAACTAATGAAATCAATCTTAAAGCATCTTATGAATGCAACAAGGAAGGATTGAAAACCTTCTTTGTACCTGAAGGTGCTAAGCTTGAAACGGTTATTCAATCAGAACCTGAAGCTTCTAGCTCTAAGGCTAAGATCATTTCAAAGCCAAAGAACTCTAAGCCTAAGGCCATGATAAACTCCGACTCTGAAACTTCAAAGATCAAGATTCTGAAGAGATCAGAACCTGTTACTCAGGGTCTGATGAAACCAGAGTCTGAAGTCCTGAAGTCCAAGTGTCAGAAGAACAAAACAGTTATTGCTTCCTGTGAACTAAAACCAGAAGGTGTTAAACCTAAGGTACTGGTTAATCAGAAGCAGTCAGGCTTACAACACAAGGTACAAGAAGTGAAGAGTAAAACTTCTAGTACTAACCCCAAAGGACCCATAAAGCAATGGGTACCTAAATCTAAACTTGTCAATACTGCAGATATGCCTAGGAGCAAAGGAAAAGCAAAAATCATGGTACCTAGACAACAGTTGCTCAAGACATATGACAAGAAAGAAGTCTATGTTCCTAATCCTCACAGTGAAAGAAGGAGGAAAAGTGAAGTTTGGAGGTAACCAATCTGGCAATGTCATTGGTACAGGAACTATTGGTAATTCCTCTATCTCTATCAATAACGTGTGGTTGGTAGATGGTCTTGAAGATAACCTATTGAGTATTAGTCAATTTTGTGAAAATGGTTATGATGTGATGTTTGAAAAGACCAACGACACAGTAATCAACAAGGATGACAACTCCATAGTATTTAAGGGAAAGAGAATAGAAAATGTCTAGAAAATCAATTTCTATGAATTAGTTGATCAGAAGGTAATATGCCTTCTATCAGTGAATGATAAAAAATGGGTATGGCACAAAAGGTTGGGACATCCTAACTGGAGATTAATCTCCAAGCTTAGTAAGTTACAACTTGTTAAAGGCCTACCTAATATTTATTATCAGTCAGATGCATTCTGTGGTGCATGCCAGAAAGGGAAAATTGTGAAATCATCTTTTAAAACAAAAGACATTGTCTCTACCTCCAGACCCTTAGAATTACTCCATATTGATTTATTTGGACCAGTTAACACTGCATCCTTATATGGAAGTAAATATGGATTGATTAGTGTTGATGATTACAGCAGATGGATTTGGGTTAAATTTCTGAGAAGCAAGGATAATGCTTATGATGTATTCAGTAACTTCTGCACTCAAACTCAGTCTGAAAAAGAAATGAAAATTTTAAAAGTGAGAAGTGGTCATGGTGGAGAATTTGAAAATGAGCCATTTGAAACTTTTTGTGAAAAACATGGAATTATCCATGAATTGTCTTCTCCTAGAACTCCACAACAAAATGGGGTTGTAGAGAGAAAGAATAGAAATTTACAAGAAATGACAAGAACCATGATTCATGAAAACAATTTAGCTAAACATTTCTGGGCAGAAGCGGTGAATACAGCATGCTATGTCCAAAATAGAATCTATATCAGACCTATCTTGGAGAAAACAGCATATGAACTCTTCAAAGGAAGAAGACCCAATATCTCTTACTTTCATCAATTTGGATGTATCTGTTACATTCTAAATAACAAGCTCTACCTAAAGAAATTTGATGCCAAGCCTCAAAGAGGAATCTTCTTAGGTTACTCTGAAAGGTCAAAGGCATACAAAGTGTATAATTGATGAGTCGATAAATTAGTATTTTTAATATGTTATTTGAGTTTATTATATTTAGATTTGATTTAGAACCTATCAACACACCAATGCATACTGCAGTTGTTTGTTCTTTTAAAGCTCAGAGAAGTGTGGACATATTTTACAAATGTTTTTGGGGGATTATACCAATGAGGAGCATAAGGACATACAAACTCGTTCCAAAATGGGTGCAATCAAAAGCAATCCCAAATACTTGTGATTAGAGGATTAGGAAGGTTTCTTACTCTCTGTTTTTTATTGCTAAAGGACAGCCTTAGGCTTCCTTTCTTTATTTTGTGTAAACAGGTTCAAGCCTGAATACTGGTTTGCAATTTATTTTCTTTACTTTGAAAAAAAAAACTCTTTTTGGTGATTTTTTATTCTATTTAGTGAATTTGTTTACTTTTTTCTCACTAAAACCTCATGATGAACAATGAAGATTCGTCTCTTAGGAGAAATAAGCTTGAATAAGTTTGAGAGCTTGATACACTTAAATGATTTAGAATGACTATGATATTGCAGTGAGGTGTTCAAACTTATATACAATAGAAAATGAAAATAAGAAAACTAAAATCAACCATAATGAATAGAGAATAATAACATTCCCCTTCTCTCGTCAAATTAGTTGAGATAAACTCGAGTTAGTTAAGATAGAAAATAGTTAAATAGTTTGTTATATGGTTGTTTTAGCCACTTTAAAGCAATGTTTGCTAGTTTTTGATTGATTATTGTATTTAAGTATGATGCAAACCTGTATAGATTTTTTTTTGTTACATTTGTTATTGGTTGTGCTTAAAATTTTTTTGAGATCAATACAGTAGTACATTATTTTTTTACTTCAGTTGATTTTATCTCATTCGATTTTCAAGGTAAAATTAACATATGATTAAAATTAAGATTGATATTTGATATATTTTAAACAAACCAAAAATTATCCAAAAATGTATTACAACTATAAACATATTTATTTCCAAAAAAGTTAGACCCTCCTTATCATGGTCGGTTGTCTTCTTGGAATAATAATAATAAAGGAAATGATAACAAGAGCCCTTAGTATATGTTAAGGAAACTAAACTAGAAAATTTGTCTTGAAAATTAATATTTTTCATTAAATATTTACCATTTTTTTAATCCTTAACATGTGTTCTAAGGACACATGTTAATAAATGGGGTATGCAGGGCACATTTTTATTGGTGTTACACGAGCTTGGGTAATTTGTCCACCATTTTGTAAAGGTAATCCAGAAAAACCTAATTGGTTTCAAAAATTTTGAAATAAATAATTTATCACCTGAAAATTTTATACAAAAAATATCCTAAAAAGAAAATGTTATAATAAAATGGTCACTTCGAGTATGTTACTTGTTCTGGAAGTGAAACACTGTACATGATGGAACAACCAACCATAAAATTATAAACAGTTGGGTCGAACAAATAAACTGAACTCTTGTAATTTTGATTACCATCTTTTCCTCATATGATCAGCAAGTATTATAACAAGGAATCCATCCAATCACATGAGAATTGTTTTCTCTATGAAAAATGTTCTGAATGTTGAACTATTTTTTTCAACAAAAGTTCACTACATTAACCTAAATGAGGACGAGGCACCTTCAAACATAGATGATAAGAAAAGGAAGAAAACATGCGAAATAAACAATCTTCACACATATTTGTTACATAGAAAAGGAAGCAAACAACCACGTCTTTAACATTGGCAGGAGCAAGAAAACAACCACAGGAGGTGGAGCAAGCAAATAGCAGCCTATACCACACTTATTTCCACACACATGAACATATATTGTGCTCATTTACGCACCGAGAGAAAAGTTAAATTGATAAAATGTTTTAGAAAGAAAACATGAAATCTCCGTCTTTAATTCTGTCATCAAATTTAGTGACAAGAAACGAGAAAAGAGCAGATATTTCATTTTTTCATGACTAAAGCAGATCACTAATTCTCTTTTTTCTAGAAGTGATGTACGATTAAATCTAATCTTCTTCTAACAAGTCAAGAAGAGCAGGCCAGTACTCACTGATTCGTTTTATTTTACCTCCGACAATAAAGTTGTCATTATGTTCGAATGAGGTAGACTCGGTACGTGCATAACAGTCTCCTTTGAAAATGTAAAATTGATTGGCAATGAAACATCCAAAAGCAGCATCAATACCTTTCTCAAATATTGTACCAAACAAACAATTATAACGACGAGCAATCTTTTCGGTTCCTTCACGAGTCTTATACCTGTAGTTTAGTACAACACTTTGATCTCCTTTGAATAAGACAGCAGATGATGGCGGGTAAAAAATTGCAGCGTTGATTCCATGTTCAAACAGTGTTCCCACGAGACAAGGAAACATGTCAGCGATTGACATAGGACCAGAAAGTATTCTGGTTTCTGAACGCGGAATGTATTTTATTTTGGCTCATTGATTTCCAACGAAGATGTATATCTCATCGCTGCAGTTGGTATCAAAGGCACAATCTATTCCATTTTCAAATGCGGTTCCAGCAAGAATAGGAAACGCATCAGTAAAATCGCCACTGTAAATCTCTTTTTTCCTCGCTCCTGGATCATTATTTAAAGCTACGTACTGATCTTTCACGAACATGTAACATCCACCGATGCCATATGACTGGAATGCAGCACCAATGGGATTATTTGGCATTTTCTTTCTGGAGGATTGTTTATTTTAAGGTAAGGGATATGAATACATTTTTCTTTCGTTTTGTAAAAACGTCTGTTTAAATTTATATACATGTTACCGGTAATGTGAACACGATCTAGATAGCTATCCTCTACAAAGGTAATTGTAATATTTTAAGAACTTGCTTCTAGGGTTGTTTAAACTCTTAGTCCTTATTGTAAATCCTGCATTTAGGCATGCCGACAGATGATAATGTGGAATCCAACATTTTCTTTGTCCCATGTGAGATTTATCTATACTTATTTAATATTTTCAACTAGTTTATATTAGAGAGATGATGCAAGAGAAGGTGAGTGCAACTAATAATTGACAAGGATAGACTTGGTCTCTTTAAACAATTGTTAAGTTACCAATATAATTATTAGTTAAATCCATTATGTTCAATAGATTTTAAAGAATGATCAAGACAATTTACAAAGTCTCCTCTTGGAGTTAGACTTTCGGAGTGCTATACAAATCCTGAAATGCAAATAGGCAATTGAAAACTATGCGAATTGACAAATTTTCTCTTGAAGTTTGTTAGGAATTAAAATACAATTTTTTTTTTTAGGAAAAATACATATTCTATCCTAAATTATTATTCCGTGAAGACACAACCAATCATGACGAGCAGGACCGCTCTGTTTAAAAAATAAAGAAATGTGTTCATAGGTGTAAAATTAAAGATGATATTTTCTTGTCCCCGTGAGCTTAGTTAGCAGAGACAATGCATTCTTATATGCAGGGGCCGCGGGTTGAACCACGGACACCCCACTTATGGCCACTAGCTCTACTAGTGTTCTGGACTGGATTTCACATAAGTATTTACAACGAGCTCCTGTATATAAGTATGATACAGACAAATTTTCCCCAATCGAGTGTCGGTCAGGCGAGTATAAATACAGTTAAACACAGAGAAGTCAAATCTGTCTCATATCTACTAAAGTCTACGAAGGTTGTGGAGGCGTTAGAACACTTTATCAATAACTGACGCCCGCTTTCTGCGTTGGATTTCACATAAGTATTTACAACGAGCCCGTGTAGGTAAGCATGATAACACGCAACGTCCAAGTTACAATCTCATTTTACACACTTTATCAAACATTATCCTCCTCAATCACATACTAACTGAAGCATCAGAGGAGGTACCTGTTTTGCAGGTTTATTTCTTCCCCATAGTTGAAGACAACCTCAGCCACATCAGAGCTCTGCCTCCGCCGTTGCAGATTGTCATCAGCATGAGTGTCGAGATCGCATCATCCAAGTTTTTTTCGGGGACAGATCAACTAGGCTACTGATAAACACTATTTATCTATGACTCTTGCTCTTACACTCTAACTCTGTTGTTTACCCGTAAAAATAAATAACTTGTTCGCCAAAATTTGTAGACAAAAGATTTAGAGTCAGACAAATTTCCCCCAACCAAGTGTAGGTCAGACGAGTATAAATACAATTAAACACAAAGAAGTCAAAACTTTCTCATATCTACGAAGGTCGTGGAGGCGTAAAACAAATGAAAACTCATTAGAACTTGACAATTGGGAGTTAGCTTGTGTTTCATGTTAACCCACTTGGGTTGATCCGGTGATATTGACTTGGGACCTAGGAGTGTGCTGATCTTCAAAGTATCAGGTTTAATTCTCTCCGATGTCAGTTTGACTGGGACAATTTAGCTTCTTAAAAAAAAAAAACTTATGGTTCATGTTTATAGCGCCACGAGATGAAGAATACTTCAAGCAAGAAATAACATAAGGTTCAAGTCAAATGTGGGACACCTGGAATCGTTAAACATTTTGCAAATACTGACCATACTGACCAGCCATGGGGATATTACTCCATCCCGATCGACTGATCACACAACATACTTTCCACGATCTGATGCCCTGATATAATATTGATGAATTGCATGTGGGAATAAGATAATGATATATCTACAGTTTAGGAGCATAGTCTTTAAAAAATCCATTTTTCGAATAGGGTCTTTAAACAATAATTTTATATTTCTGATTCCTTACAAACTTTATGCATAACAAAAAAAAAGATCTTATTTGGTCTCAATCTTAAATGAAAAGTATTTTGATACACAAGTCAAAAAATGTTTAAGAGAAATACATCATTTTTTTTTCTCATTTAATGTTTTCTCATTTAAAGTATTTTGAGCAAGTTGGATTTCACAAAATATTTTTATAAGCAAGAGAAGATTCTATTTTTAAAAATAAGAGAAGACTTTTTTGTTATCATATTATTCGTACGAAGTTTCTACCACCATTTAGCAGTGTTTAATATCCACATGGAAACTTACGAGACACACAAAGTGTTTTCTCCCTACGCAAGAGCCAAAAATATCAAGCTCCAACGACTTGCTTAACGGGGTTAAGTATCTTACAAGTTTGATTAATCCATTGATAGCAAGCAAGAGAAGACTTTGTTAATTGTCTTGGTCACTCTTTAGAATTTGCAGGCCCGTTTGGATTAACTTATTTTAGAGCTTATATAAAACAGCTTATGCAAATAAATAAGTTTTTATATATTATTTATAAGTTTTTAAAATAAAAGCTTATGAGGGCACAATTTTCGTTAGTGAGAGCATATAAATTAAAATAAAAGCTTATTTATTTACATAAGCTCAAAATAAGCTCAAATCAAACGGGACCTAAATAACTATCACTATTGCTCGAGGATTGCAATCCAAGACTTATTGGTAACATGCAAACGCGTCCAAACGTGTTTTGTTTTAATATTTTCTCTGTGTTCACATAACCGTTACTTAACATCTAAAATACTCCTGTTGTTAAAAAAAACATCTAAAATACTCGTATGTCCGTTAATATAGGAGTAGCTAGCTTATAACAAAACACGGACATTATGAAAAGTTGTTGAAGTAATAAATTTGTTTAATATGTATGTAACTACTACTAAACTGCCATTTATGTGTAAATGTATTCAATGTTGGTTTTTCATATTATAAGACAATTGATAGTATTAATAAGAGGTATAGATGAAAAAAAAGTAATAAATGCATTTAAAAATTTGTAGATGGTCTTATACTTACGGACAAACACTTTTTGCAATTGGTCATATAATTAGGGACAGATGGAGCATTAAAGAATGAGACTTTTCCGAAAAACAACCTAATTAATGCAACAATATGTTCCTCTACGACAATATGTTCCTCTTAAACAATACTATTTTTCCTACAACTTTAAATTTATGTAGAGGTGGATTCACCCCTACATAGAAATTTGGTGCTTTAGAAGGAAGTTAAATTACTTCAACAAATACGGGAAATGTAGAATAACGGTGTAGAGGTGCCTTTTACTCCCTATTTGATGAAAAAAATTAAAGAAACAACTTAATAGAGAAGCATACCAAACTCGTTCTAAGGATGAATCATCCACAATTTCTAAATGAATGCTCTTTACTGTTGTACAAATTAGTTTGCAAATCATGGTCACGGGATCACTTTGGCTTGCCTTATTTTTGTTTTCCTTAGTCCTCTTGTTTAATGTTGTTTTCTTTTTTCCTTTTTTTTAATAAATAATTAATGAGTTATTCGGCGTAGGATGAGGTGTCATGGCAGTACCAACCGTGTTGAGATCTATATGATGCCCCCTAATATGCCTAGAGCAGTCAAAAAAGCCCCATTTAGAAAAGCCCCATCAACTGAGCCCTATCAAAGCCCTAGACTTTCTGGCCCCATGTTAAATAAGTTAATTTTTGTCCCCAGCCCACTATGTCATGTTTTTTTGTCAGGCTTAATTGAGGGGGCTTAGGGGCCCAATTTTATTCCTTCCATTTTTCACTTTTGCAATTGCTGCACCTCCTTGATGAGGATCATGTGGAAGAACCACAACCTCGACAACCACCACGACGACGCAACCACAACCTCGACAACCACCACTTTTGCGATTATGAGTTTTTCTTCAATTCCCAAAATATGAGTGAACCCTAAATTCCCAAATCAATTGGAACTCTAAATCGAACCTTCCACTTCTTCTGCGATTCTGCAATTTCCGTCTCTACTCTGTCATCACCTCCGGCACGATTCTGCGTTCCTTTTCCCTGCGTAAGCCTTCAACCAATATAGCTACTTCTGCTTATAGCTTTTGTTTACTACTTATGCTTATGGATGCTGCTTATTAGTTTTGGATGACAGAATACTCTATCGTAAAAGCATGGCAAATTATTTATTTTTTTGGAAAAGACATAGCAATGTTATTTACTTTATACTTATTGGAGTTTCAAGTATCCTAGTTTCAAGATGAATGAATCATTAGACACTGCATGAAAGTTACATATAGCAGCACCCACAAAAAGAAAATATTTAAGATGTGAATGACGAAGATAAATACAAGAAATTTACCTTTGAAGAAGAGTTATGAATAAGAGAAGAATGCACACAATAACAGTTTGATATTGCTATAGCAGTTTAAAACTGGTTTGTAAATAAGGATGTGAGTTTGATCCTTATGTTGTGAGGCTTTATATACCAGTTGAAAGACCTATTGTGAGGGACATTAATGTCTCTTTCCTTTTCCTGGTAATCTTCCAATGGTTTTCACTTGGGATTCTACATCTATACATTGCTTAAAAGATGTGGATAAAAATTTATTGCTACTGTTTCTCTTGTTATTATATATTAGAAATGGTGGGAAAGTTGGGTAAATATTGCATATTTACACGTTTTGTTCCATCTATTCTTTTTTCCCCCATCTTTAAGTGATTCCTATGTATTATTGAGGGGAACATATCCAGGGGAAACAAGGCTATATGAGCGGTAGTTGTTATGTGGTATACTGCAAATTTCCAATAGAATCCACCTTCAACCGCACCTATGGTTTAACAACAACACAAGTTTAACAGTTATTCAATTCTTTTGTAGTAGGCTTATACATAACAGTTTGATGCTAATAATTGAAATGTCATTCGAAGATTCATATCCACTATCAGTACTTTTTGTTTTTCTTCTTTACCAACTAGTATACTAAATTTTTTATTTTTTTTTAGGGAAAGTATACCAAATGTATGACTGCGATATTTGAATTGAATTAATAAGTCATCAATTTAGGCTGAGTTAAATTCTTTTAGTGTTTATAGGTGTTGTTTATAGGTGCTGCTTATAGCTTTTGATTCTGCTTATGATTATGTGTCTTATGCTTATCTTTTATTGTAGTATGGAGCCATCAATTAGTTTTCATTTTTTTTAAATTTTAGATTGTAATTTTGGTTGTACTTTATTTTGAGTCTAGTTTTTACATCGTAGATTCTTGCTTCAAAGTCAAAACGGTTGACATTAAATGTTTCAAAAAAATTGAAGTGAATGTTCTTTTCAAAAAAAAATTGAGTGAGCACTTATCATGATTTAAAAAAATTGTTGAAAAAAAATTTAGGGAAAAAAATGTGCATATCATGTTTAAAAAAAAAATGTTGAAAAAAAAAGTTCAGGAAAAATATTGAGGAAAAAAAAATTGGAAAGAAAAAATAAAGGGAAATGGAGCCAATTTTAGGCCCCCTTAATATGTAGGGCTTGCTATTTTGGGGCTTATAAAAAAAAGGGCTCATTCACTTGAAATATTTTAAGCCCTCATGTCAATAAGTTGGGGCTCAAATTATCAAGGCCCCATAAATTGACAGCTCTAAATATGCCGGTCCTTTCTCTAAATTCCTAAAAAGAAATATTAATAAAAAAAATTATACTTATTTGTTTGTATGTTACAGAGACAAATCAATATTTTATAATGAAAATGAGTCATTTAAGTTTAGAATATTTAATTGGTTTACAAATTAAAATGTGACTCATGACACAGTTCGATTGGATGAAGTTAGTATAAATAGTTTTTTTTTATTAAGCTCGAAAGGAACAAAAGCAAACACTTTTAGCAAAAAATTATGGTATTATATAATTGTAATTATAGGATATCATCTTTTTATCTTTATTTCAATCAAAATAAGGGAGTTTCACATATATCTAGGTTTTTTTCTTCTTCATGATTTTGTAACTCCCCAAATTTTTAATATTAATTTATCAGTATTATTATTAGTATAAATTGTTTGACATTATTATTTTATTATATTTTTATTTGAATTAAATCAATTTCATGCATGTTTGGGTGGGGTTATTTAGTTAATTGGGATAGAGATATTAGATTAATAAGGTAGTATGGTGGAGTTTAGCATGGGAAAGGGGAGTTGCTTCCCACCATAGGAAAGTTTTTTTCAACCTTTAGATTAAAGAGGAGTATTAATTTTATCATGGACTACCTACACCAAATTTTTTTCCTTTGTCTTTTACACACTTTTTTTTGTTTACACCAAATTGCTGTTTTGATATCAAAAAGTTCATAATAACACAAGTAAATGACCAAATTACCCCTAACATAAGTTAACTGCCTCTGGCTTTCCTGCACTTAAGTGCAGTTCCAGTTGTGATTTTACGTTTTTCGGTCGAAAAATCAAAATAAATCGAAACTTATTCAGAATTCTACGAAACTTTACGGTAAGTAATGTCCTTGACACACTTCTAAGCCAAGTCTCAACTCTAGAGAACTAAAAACATAAAGATTCTATTGCTGCATAAGACTCTCCCCACCCTGAACTAGAAAATCACCCAAACTATACCACAAATAGTTGTCCCTAAAACTTAAAATATTCCTAGTAACAGTTCAGAAGCTATCCCTTAACCACGCTCTGAACAATCTGCAAACACTTTAGAAGCCATACATACACCTAACCTTGAGATCATAACTGAATCAGTTTTAGAAGCTAACAACCAAACACACTCTGAAACCCTCAAGCATCACCTGAACCTATGGCTGAGGATGATAAAGAACAATTGTTTATCATTCTAAGAAGCATCAACTTCACAAAATTCCTCAACCATACAATCATCTTTCAACCTGAACCCCCTCCACCTCATCTTGAGCTGATAGAAATAAGAAACATTATTTTTAGTCAAGTTCACGAGCTCTTTGTAGATAAAATGAGATGCTCGGAAGGTGATGAGCAAAACCGCAAGTGTACGGTTTTACCGAAGTAGTAAAAATAGAGTATCGTTCCGACAGGGAGTTATGAATTTAATTAACTTTTAACAATGATTAGAATGAAAGTTATAAGAGTAAAAAGGTTTAGTTTTTG
>Ga0228711_1010932_pt1 | contig 11747 bp, 5 predicted proteins | sample MedpolnodulmetaG_2_FD_177996 | JGI IMG/M metagenome (GOLD analysis project Ga0228711, IMG submission 177996) | Root nodule microbial communities from Medicago polymorpha collected in Santa Monica, California, United States - brown nodules | ecosystem: Host-associated > Plants > Roots > Nodule...
CAAATCTTTTTAAAATTTGATTGCATTGTCATAATTATCCTTAAATTAATTTCAAATTCCAATATTAACCTTGTAACAACTTTTATTATTATTTATTATTATTATGTTATCTCATTCTTATAACAATTATTATTATTATTTTGTTATATTTTTTTTTAACAATTTTTATTGTTATATTATCTATAACTCTTATTTGTTACATCTAAAACCACTTCTACTACTACTGTTGATGTCAACGGCCTTATTATTATTATTATCTTATTTTAATTCAACTTATTATTGCTTGTTGATCCTTTTTTTTAATGTTACTTCACCGGTTCATGTCTTGTTGTGGAAAATATAAGAGCCAGTTTAAGATAAAATAAGCAGCTTAGATGTGTGTTTGTCATTGGTTGGTCTCTGAAATTGTAAAATCAAGTAGTTTCTTTTATTTAATTAAGTTTAAGGGTAAAACAGTAAAACAATTTTAAAATCCCTCCCCCTCCCTTTGCGAACCAAACACGTTTTTAATTAAAATACCTCCCCTCCCCTCCGTTAAAATCCTTCCCCTTCCCTCCTCTCCTAATTCTCGAACCAAACGGACCCTAAAAAGAGCATACCTATTATCCTCTACCAAATAACCCATGCCAAAACTAGTGGCTTCCTTTTACTCAGCCTCTGAATTTTTTTAGGTCTCAGCCCTCGTTTTTATCTTTCAATTTGAGCTAATATGCCTGCGTTTCTATGGATTCTAAGATGGGCATTGAACCTCCTTTTCACATGTACAATATTTGATTGCATTGACACTTTTTCATCTGTTGCACCAACTCAAAATATATTATCCTTTTAATAATAATTTGTTTTTGGAGATGACAAATTAATATTCAACACATCTACATCAAATAAAAAGTAATAATAGTTATACACATAATGATACCTATAATTGAAAATTGTTGTATACACATGTTGTTTGGCTGAGAAACACATGTAAAAGACGAAAATACCCCTCGGTAGTTAAGTGCCGAGGAAAATAGAACCGGCTGCAGTTAACTACCGAGGAAAACTTCAGCAGTTAAGCGCCAAGGAAAACCTCGGCAGTTAACTGCCGATGCGTCCTGAAGCCCTGAAATGGTAGAAGCTGTTGCTGATACACAACCTCTTAAAAGATTTAGGCATATTATTTCAATGCCGAATAAAAAACTAAGCAACCTTTGAACCAACATTAACATTAATAAATTATGAAGATTGATGCGACAAATAAATGAAAATTACCAACAGCCGTTATATTTAAAATACGATAATATATCATCAAAATACAAACAAACTAAAAAATGTCACGAAAATACAACGGAACGAACAAATGTCATGAAAATATACACCAAGTCATAAAAATCTATCCTAAACATAAAATACTACTACTCATGGTCCTGCTGATGCTACTGTTGCCTCCTCCTCGGCCTCTGGCCTCGCCTCATAGTCATGATTGGCGCGATATGCTCCTTAACATTTTGCAAGGCCGCATACAATTGCTGAGGGGTCATGCTCATCACCTCATGACCCAAATACTCATCAGCATGGGCAACAGCGCCAGTAACCATGTCATAGGTATCAGGCAAGCTTCTCACCTCGTACCGCTCCCACTGTTGTGCAATGATCTGCTCCTCATTTGCTGGCCTCGGGAAGATCTCCTGGAAGAGCTGGCAAAATCTGAGGGTGAGACACACTAGTGTACCATAGTACATAGCCATCCGCCATACGCCATGGCTGCTCTCCTACTGGCTCACCCCAGTCGGGCTCCTTAAGCGTTCAAGTGTTGAAGTCAATGAATGACTGCACAATCTGAGGCGGTCGCAGCTCTACGACATCCGTCAGATGTCTAGGGACCCTTTGGATGTATCCGTACTTCCGCAAAATCTTCTCGGGCAAGTGACAGTACACCCTACGAACACCGCATATAATCCAGCCTGAATACCAGAAAACCTCCTCAAAACCCTAGATCTCCCTGTGCTCTTTGTACGGCCTCCAGCGTATGTCATCAAACTGAATACGATCAAGCAATGAGCGATACGTCATCCCCTCTCCATGACCCTTCTGTAACTTCCACCTCGCTGCAACCGAATAGTTTTCAATATAGTCGGTGTTTGGATCAACACTGTAAAAGTCAGGAAAATGCGTCAAAAACCATGCCTGCACAAACCAAACAAATCACATTTATAAATTATTTCGCACGAAAAATATAACAAAAAAATAAAAGTTAAGGTTCACATTTATAAGTTTCATACAGTGAGCAGTGTCACGCTTCCCCCAAGAACTCTGTCTCCAGGAAAACAGGCCTCAGCTAACTCGCTGTACAGGTATGCCAGTGTCATCCCTCCCAAGGAATAATTACGCATCCCCGCGTAGCCGTCCTCCATGGTCGTCAGATAAACCAACTCGATGTGTTTGTTGCTTCTATCACCAAACAACAAGCATCCTACAAGATATAAAAGATAACACTTCAGACAAAATGTCCTAACCCTCTCCAGCTCCTCTGCCTCCCCTGGATCCTCTAGATCTGCCAATCTGTTAGCCCTATCAAGGTACCTCGTATATAACTCCCTCAACTTCGGATAACTAATGTACTCACCATACTCTATAGCACAAATTTTCTCTGCCTCCTCCAGTGACACACCTAAGTGCCTCAAAAGTAGTGCCACTCTGTCATGTCTCAACATCTTCTTCCCATGGCTCAACATCCGCCCTTCAATATGAAGATGCATAAGACATCTAAAAAAGTTACGAGGATTGGTTTTGACATCTAAAAAAGACATCTAAACTTTGACAGTTGAAAGTTGGTGAATCTAAACTTTTTTAGAAAGTTGAAAGTTGAAAATTGAAATTGAAATGTGAGATTGGAATCATATTCAAAGTTTAGATTCACCATCTTAACTTTTTTAGATTTCAATTTTCCAATCTCACATTTCAATTTCAATTTTACAATTCAATATAGTCCACATTATTTAAAAGTTACGAGGATTGGTTTTGACATCTAAAAAAGTTTAGTGGTGCAACTTGTTGTCCGTTTGCTTTCTATTCTTTTGTAATTAATTCCTAATATATAAAAAAAGGATTCTCCTTAAAAAAAAGGATTCTTACAATTTTTTTAAAAAAAATATATAAGATCTAATGTGGACATCTTACATAAGTTAAGATGACCCTAAATTAAGTTATAGATTATCTTTCCAATAAATTTAATACTCCCTCTGTTCCAAATTATAAGCAAAAAAATCTCATTTTCTTTGTCCCAAAATATAAGCAAAAAAGACCAATTTTTATGTTATTTCAAAAAAATCATCTTTTCCAAAGTAAAATTAAATGCAAATTGCATTCAATTTGTTCTCCTTTCTATGCTCTCCATAATCATTAACCAATAAGAATTGTTTTTACATTTTTCCATGAAACTTATTCTAAGAAAAACACAAAAAATTATACCTCAAACTACTATGTTTTTGTTTTCTTAATAAATGTGAATTTGTGTTTTTTGTTTATAAATTGGGACAAAGGGAGTAGAAATTATAGAGTTGACCCACACCCGAGTCGATGTGTTTTAGACTCGATTACTCTGAAAAATACACGTTGATTTGATCATCGTAGTGACCTAGTGTTTTAGGTTAGATTAGGCTTCAAAATTTTAGACATTAAAAATAAATGCTAGACCATTTTGGCCTAGCCTAGTTGGCTAGCCAGGCTAACATGAACATATATTTTGTTCAAATTTTATAAAGTCAAAATATACCTTATTTGGTAGAATTATGGAGTTGATCCATTCAAGTTGGTGTGTTTTAGACTAGACTAGGTCGCAAAATCCACGATCTTAATGAACTATATAAGGATTGACTAATCCTAACTCGGTCATTTTTAACACTTTTATGTATGAGTAATATTTGGGATTAGCACACCCCAACCCTCATTATTTTTATTTGTTTTAGTATTAACCCTCTGATTTCAAAAAAAAAAAGGGGTATTATTAATCCGGATTTCGACCATAAGACAAGTAAAATATAATAAAAGATCAATTTATCCAAAATTGAACTCAAGTTCTCTGAAACGAGATTAGTCTTTTTAAAAAATAAATAAAACTCAATAACTACACGAGTTTCATCCCTTGATTTTTTTATCTACCGTATATTGTTTTATTAGATGTGGCAAACAATCAAAGTAGTAATTATATGATTGAATCACTCTATAAAGAATGGTTTTAATAATATCCTAATGACATTTAAATTGACCTTTTAACGACTGATTTGCAAGTGATTTGACTCACTAAATGTATCTTGTAAACCAATTAATTACACACGCTGAATTATCTGTGGAAAGAAACTATGGACCAATAATCTTGCTCCGACAAAAAGAATTTTGAATGAAGATTCACTATGATTAACATACACTTAATACATACATAGACACTTAACCTAAATTTAAACCCTTGGCCATTTTATTCTCTTCTACAAAGGTTCAGTTGATGGTATAGTCATCATCCACGTATAAGTTGGTAATTAGTGAATTAATGTGTCTGCTCAACAAATGGAACAATGATAGAAACTAACCTAATCATAATATCATATCAAGTCTTAAAAATGAATGTGTAATCATGTTTGAAACTTAATTGCAAGTACACTCTGGACAAATATTAGTGATTTTTCGATCTGGCTTTTAGTTTTAGAAGTTCCAAACGCGCTTTGTCACCCCAAAAAAATATTGGAACATGATTGTGTTGTTTCACTAGCTAGTTTGCAAAATCCACTTGTCTTTGTATAATTAGATTGAGTTTTAAGTGACATGGATATATTGAGAATGATGCGCATCATATGTAAGACTTAGTAATCACATCTCATCTTGTAGGCCTCATGTTCATATTTGTTATAGGCCATGTACAAATAAATGGATACCATATTTTTATAAGTTATAGTCAAAGAAATTGAAAAACGGCTTATTTTAGAGATTATATAAAATGACTTATGTAAATAAATAAGCTTTTATATATTATTTATAAGTTTGTAAAAGTGGTTTATGAAAAAATAATTTATGAAGATACAATTTTTCGTTAGTGAGAACTCATAAATTAACATAAAAACTTATTTATTTGCATAAATTATTTTTCATAAGTTCAAAATAAATTCAATCCAAACGGAGCCTATAGTCTCTTTCAGTCTTCATCCTAAATTTTTTCATAAACCACCTTAATTTAATTATAAAGAATGTGAAATTCCTTTACAATTCTGTCTCTTAGTGATGGAAAAATCGATGACAATTAATATAATTATAATTTATAATTAAATTATTTTTTTGAGCAAATATCAAATTTATAATTAAATTATTACATCTAGATTTTCACCAAAAATTAATATCAAATTTGGAACTTTGAATTGGAAATTTAAACACACTTAACATATTACATGTTTTAAAAAAAAAAACTTAATCTTAACTTTTATAATTTTTTCTGCAATAATATTTTTTATCGTATATATAATAATTTATCATTTTACTTTAAAGTAGTAATGTTTTTTCTTTGAATGACAAATATATATATATATATATATATATATATATATATATATATATATATATATATATATATAAAGATAAAAAGGAGGCAAACTGTACAAGATACACCAAAAGAGCCGCCTAAAGACGCTCCAAGAAAACCGAAGAGATGAGCCCCCAACTCAACAAACGAGCTCGGAGACCCCCCAACGGCAACACCTAAAGAACACCAAAAACAAAAACAAACCGGGCTACACCGAAAAAGAAGAAGAAGCAGCGCAACAACCAACAAAGATACCCTGCAAACCCAAGAAAGAACAAAGAAAAACAACCTCGGAATCCCACCAGGAAGAGAGGGGACACGGAACCCCCGCAACCCCCGAAGCGAACCAAGGAAAACCACCACCACAAACCCTACCAATGCTAGCAAAGGACGGGTTGCACCTCCCACTCATGATAAGAACAAGAACTAGCAGGTTTTTGGGTATATACAAATATGAAGGTTCTTGGAGCGTTTTTAGGCGGTTTTTGGGTAGAGTAGGTCAAAGTTCGTGCTTATATTATGAATGGTATATTAAGCCAACATGTAGTTCTAGTAGATATGTGTTGTTTCAGTGTCTTGCATTGGCTACTTCATTGCTTTTGGGTTTGAGTACCTCTTCTACTCTTATATAAATAAATAAAAAATTGTTAAAAGAAATATATAGACAATTGAAGGGAAAAGATGAATTTATATTTATGTATTGGAGATTTTTTGGGTGAACATGAACATTTTTCTATCCTCTTTTAATAAAAGAACGTGAAAAATATTAGCAATACTCTCTTTTCAATACTGTCTTTAACATTTACTTTTTCATTGAATAAAATCAACGTAGATCCCACCACTTATGTAAGATCTATTTCTAAAGTATGAGATCAACATTAATTTCATCCAATAAAAGAATGAGTGTTAGAGAATGTTGAAAGTGTTGCTAACACTCATTATTGTTTACTTATGTAATAACGATAACGCGGCATTGCATCACAAAGGATTCACAAAAAATGGTCATATTTGACACATGAAAAGTAAATCTTAGTTAGTTTTGTCTTTAGGACAAAGACAAAAAGTGCCAAAAAGAGTGTGTGAAATGCAATATATGCAAGTAGAAAGATTTGCTATGCAGGACAAAATCACAAGTCCATAAAAGAAGCCAGAGCCCTAGTTGCATAATATCTCAATGAAGGATTATGAGCCAGAAAATATTAGTCTGTGTCAGTTAGAAAATTCAAAGCTTGATTATCTCCACTTCTATAGGTCATTTTCTTTGAATGATTTTGTGGTTTTGAAACTATAAGAAAATTCATACATTTTCTTTAGGTCCCTGAAAATATGGATAATAATAATGGCAATGTTAATTATTTCATACGCGTTTTGAGGTTCCTTTACAAGTTGCAATATGCAATTCCTTTGTGCTAGCTGTGATGATCAATCTTTAAAGAAAAAAGTTCAGAGCAATCAAGAGTCTATTAACAATTTTTAATCCTCTCTCACTGCCGTCTCATGAAATGGAATAGAAATCATAAATGTAATTTGGAAATAAAGAATCTAAAAAGATAATATTGGTGACAAAAATTAGTGAAGGAAAAAATGAAATTTTTATATATTTCTCTAGTCACTAAATTTAATTACTGATTTAGAGAAGAAATTCATGTTTTCTTTCCCTAAATTCCGTTTGCTATTTCTCTATTTATTATTTTTCTGATTAAGATGTTTAACACCTGGATCAGCTACACTACCAATGTATATCAAAATTAAACTCATTATTATTGTTATTCAATTTTTTCTTTTTAAAATAATAAATAGCAAACCAAGAAAAGATAAATTTGTTGTGAAAAGAAAAGCTAAATTTCAATTAATTAAATGATACAAATGACATAAAAAAAAAAGTATGCCATAACCAAGAGAAACGACAAATCGACACATAAGCATATACGTAATTCTTTTTGCACTTTTATCATAATGTAAAAAGTTGGAAAAAGAAAGTGGATAAACATAAAAAATACACCTAAACACAAAAGTTGGTATATTTTCCTTGAATCCTGATTCACTCTTTATTCTTTGAAACAACCTATAATAACATTACAAGTAAGCCATATAATCAATGTTAAGAGAAGAAGAAGAAAAAAAAATATACTAAAATCAAAATAATCCATAGGCCCATGATTCTGAATCCATGACCACTCTTGAATTCATGTCACCATCATCATCATCATTGATCACAAAATCCCAACTTCTAATAAAGTCATCATCCCATAATGTCATATTAATATTATTATTATTGTCACTATTTCCAATATTATTATCATGGGACCAATCAAAATCTGGGAGAAGCAAGTCTTCAAGGAAGTTAGATGAATTTGAATTTGAAGTTGATGATGATGTTGATGTTGTGGTTGATGAAGATGAAGGGACACATGGAACAAGAATTTCATTTGGTATTGTTATTATTGGAACTTCTTCAGTGAATAACTCATTCATTAGTTCCATTGTTGAGTCAAAAAGTGGTGTCATAATTTGGTCTTGTTCTTTAGCTTCAGTTATTGTTGATGACTCAAATGATGTTTCTGGTCTTTGTGGTTCCTTGTTTTTGTCATTCTCAAATTCAACATTGTGTTCCATTTCAATAGGTGAAGAAGATTGTTGTTGAGGTTCTTGTTCAGATTGTGTTTGAGTTTGCTCAATTGTTGCATTAGAGAGTAACTTGTGTGTAACCGGATCAATTCCCATTTTCTTGAGCTTTTTCTTTATGTGAGTATTCCAATGATTCTTAATCTCATTGTCGGTTCGTCCGGGTAGATGAGAAGCAATTTTAGACCATCTGCATAAGAAAAAATGATTAATATTAATCAAAGTGATACTAATAATCATTTTACAATTGCATCAGAAGAAATTTGAACCCTAACTCTTAAGATTACAACGTCATACTCCTATTGCCCAGCTAAACCACTATAAAGTAATAAAGTAATCCTAGTTATTTTTTTAGAAATGATTTCATCATAAGGTCCAAAAGGAATAATGACTTCATGGCCACTAAGGAAGATATCTTAAACAAATGTCATAGAAGTTAAGAAATAAAAACATTAACCTATAAGACAAACATGTCTTTCATTAATTATTCAATATTTACGATTCCCATTTGGAGTCAACTTTATAGAACAGCAATCATGAATATTTCCTTTTCTTTTACCTTAAAAAAAAAATACAAAGTTAACAAAAAAAGAAAGAAAAAAAAGACTTGGTACACAATTTTTATACACCTTCTAATTGTAATAAATTATGGGACCATGTCTTCTTTTTGTGATGAATAAAAAAATTGCAACATGAAGAGCGTGTATTATAGACATGATTACATTTCTATTAAGTTATTGTATTTGGCATGATTAAGAAATGTTTAAATAATTCTCTTAGATGAACCTAGTCTAATATTTTAATAGAGCACCATCTAAGTTTGTTAATGAGTTAAAAAAAAAAGTTTTTTTCTTTTTCTTTCAAAGAATTACTACAAAGCATGCAAAACAGAGAAAACAGAGGAAACAGAGTAAATGGTTATAGAAAGAACCTGTTGCCAAGTTGAGCATGAAGATCAATGACCATTTTCTCTTCATATTCTGATAAAAGTCCTCTTTTTAGGTCTGGCCTTAGGTAATTTGTCCATCTCAATCTGCAACTTTTTCCACACCTTAACAACCCTGCATGAATTCATATCAATTTTTAGACTATGGTCAAAGTATTAAAAACTTTATACTAACCACTTCAATTAAAAATGAAAACTTTTTTCCACTTTACCATTTCACCAAAATAATGAAGTTAAAGAAACATATGCAAGATCAAATATTTCATACTTCCTCATAATCAAAATGCATAATTAAAAATATTTCACATCTTAAATGCTTGATTTCCTTGTCTTTGAAAAATGGAAAGAAATTGAAAACAAAAACCAAAATATAAAAAAATTTAATAAACCATTTTAATATTTTGATCACATTATAAATGACTATGATTCTCTATTATTGCAATCAAAGGAGAGACCTGCTAGCTTAGGGACAGCTCTCCAGCAACATTGACCATTAGTAAGGATGAAATTGATGAGCTTTTTATCTTCCTCGGCAGTCCATGGTCCTTTCTTCAATCCAACTTTGTCACAACATGGTTGTCTTCCCATTTTTGTCTTACCAAATATTGGAAATGTTAAGAAAGTCTACCCTTGGAAATGAATGATCCCTAAAATGGAGGGTTCAAATTGATATTGAGTTAGAGGGAGATAGAGAGAAAGAGGGATAGATGAAGACTTGAGAGTTTACAAGAATATGCACATTACAAGTTAAGATAGAACACCACCACCTACTTATTTATATATGAAAATTCCAATCCCTCTTGGCTCCCAAGTCCTTGAAGCCCACTACCGAAATTTGCCTTTTTATTTTTACTATTTATATGTTATTTAATTTCATTTGGTTTTCTTTTTATGAGCAAAAAAAATTATTAAAAAAGGAGTAGAAGGAATATTGCCACTCATCATTTTTTTAATATATTTTGTTGATAATTTTAATGAACATTATCTTGGTTCCTTTTTATAAGTTCCATTTGCAATTTTGATATAAATTAAATAAAATGTAAATAGTATATTTAATATATCTATTTATGTGTATATGTTTCTCAACTAGACACAAAAAAATAAAGGTTGCTACGTTAAAATTTTGATGTCAACAAATTTTACATTTTTTCAAAAAACACAAACAAAAAGATAAGGTCATTTTTAAACACAAATATAACATTTCATTTTTCTTCGGCTCAGGGATTGTAGTGCTATGTTGAACTCTATTATTTTGCAGGTTGACCTTAATGACATGTGGATGTGGAATTTGGATTCTTCAAAAAAATTACACTATCAATTAACAAAAATTAACAAACCAACATATCATTGCAGATGACAACCTTGTATTATGGCATAAAAATGTTTCACTGAAAGTCTTTTTTTTTTGCGTGGCATCTTCTTTTCAACTGCCTTTCAACGAAAGACAATTTGTTCAAGAGAGAGGTGATTCACGCAACATCTAAATTTTATGTAGGAGAATGTGGTAATCTAGAAGATGTGACTCATCCTTTTCTTCCCTACGATTATTTTCGGCAAAGTTGGATCCCTATTTTTGATTGGGTAGACTTCATCATGGTTACTCTGTATCGTATTTTAGATCATTTAACTCAGTTCGAATCCTTGGGACGCTTCTCTAAGCATAAACACGACATTATGTTGGAACAAAGGGTGTCTCGCAAAATCACCTCTTGAGTTTTGATGATAACAAGGTATTAAAAATTATCAATTGGATATGCTAAACATTTGTTCAAGTGTACAGGATCATAATCAAAGTACTATTCATAAAGATTCTGATTGAACAAGTCAAAGAGCAAAGGAATTTTATTTGAAGCTTAGAGCGTCTGGAAGAATGCATCTGAAGATATGCGTCTGAAGAAGTGCGTCTGAAGAAACGAGTCTGAAGATAGAGCTCCTGAAGACACGTCATCAGAAGCGAGGTCATCAGAAGCATCTCGCCAAAAACTACTTCACTAGAGTTGACAAAGTACAGTGTACGAAGTGTACAACCACTAACTCTGCGTACGCCTCTGCAACCACCATCTCTGCAACTTGTCTCTACATCAAGACAAGAATAACAGTAATATTGCTGCAGACCTTGTTCCGTTTCAAGTGGAATGGATTTGAAATTAGTTCTTCATAGGACAATTATCAAATCAGGCAAAAGATCAATGGTGAAGAATCAAAGCTTCAAGCAAGACAAGTTGATGTAACGGCTAATTCTCAACGTCTCTCAAATCCTCTATATATATAGGGATAAAGACTTGGAGAATATACACACATATACATACAAGACTACAACAAGAAAAAGGCCAACACTCTGTGCAAAACGTCGTAAACAAAACATCAACAACTTAGAGAATTCTTTCAATAGTTCATATCTTAGAATTCTCAAGTGTCTAGAAAAACAGAGTCTGTTCTGTTTCGTATTATATTGTGAATACCTCTGATTGTATATCAAGGACTCAAAACCTTATTCAATTATCTGTAATTGTTAAGAGAAGTCTCTTGGAGTTGTCCTTGAGCATAGAAGTCTCTTGGAGTTGTCCTTGAGCATTGAGAAGTCTCTTTCTTGTGTGATTGAGCAACTTGTAATCCGACATTACATTTTAG
>Ga0228711_1010933_pt1 | contig 11747 bp, 7 predicted proteins | sample MedpolnodulmetaG_2_FD_177996 | JGI IMG/M metagenome (GOLD analysis project Ga0228711, IMG submission 177996) | Root nodule microbial communities from Medicago polymorpha collected in Santa Monica, California, United States - brown nodules | ecosystem: Host-associated > Plants > Roots > Nodule...
TCAATTAAACTAAAAAATTGAATTGTTTCCTTTAATAAGAATTGTGGAGAGTAATAAATAAATACTGTCATCCTAAATAGATTTTTGACTTATTGTCTTGTCAACACTTTTTTTTTTTTTTTTAAAATAAGGTTGTCAACGCTTTTTTAACACACTCTTTTATTGTTTCAAATATCCGAACCCCACTAAATTATGTTGGTATCATATAAATTTTGTGAGACTCACATAACAAATAAGAGATAATGTCTTGAAATGTGTGTTAAATAGTACTCCCTCCGTCCTATATTATAAGAAAAAAAATCACACTTATTAAGAAAACTAAAATATAGTAGTTTGTATCATAGTTTTTTTTTTATCTTTGAAATAAGTTTTATAGGAAGATGTATAAACAATTTTCATTGATAGTTGATTATAGAGAAAATAAAAAAGAGAGGTCCCCGTGAGCTTAGCTCACTTGGTAAATGATAATGCATATTATATGCAGGGGCCGGCGTTCGAACCCCGGACGCCTCACTTATTCACCTTTAAGGTGAATTTCTCTAGCAGCTAGGCTATTAGACCAAAAAAAAACAAAAGCAAATTGAATGCACTTTGCATTTAATTTTCCTTTGGAAAAGATAATTTTTTGAAAAAACATAGTTAAATATGATAAAAGTTGGTCTTTTTTGCTTATAATTTGGGACAAAGAAAATGAGTGTTTTTTTGTTTATAATTTGGGACGGAGAAAGTACTCTCGTTATTCTCAAATATAAGCAAATTTATTTGATCAAATTTATTGAATAATAAATATATATGATTTATAATAATGACTAAATACATCAGCTACTCAATAAACTTAAAAAAAAATAAATATTTGTTTATATTTGAGACATAACAATATTCATATTTTAATTAGTATACTTCAATACCTTGTTTCTATGGAATATAATTTTTTATGACACGGTTGACAACCAGGGCCACCGAGGCAATTACCTCAGCCTTAAAATAAATAAAATGTTTACTTAATAAAGATGACTCAAATTCAGATATTTACAAATAAAAAAATTAATATTGTTTCAACAAAGATTAAACCGATTAACTTTATTATCGATTAAAAATAAATGTTGGACAAAATCAATTACATTAGTTTAAGTATTCTAAGATTTTGAAAAATAAAATTCAAACAAAAAATAAGATAGTTTTTATTAAAAATACTATTATAGACTTTATAAAGACATTATTTAAACTTCGCCCTATTAACAATACAACATGAATTTGAAGATTAAAAATATCCAGAGTGACATATTCAATCTCAATAATACACATTATTAAATGAGTAACTTTAAATAATATGTCTAAGCCTTAAAATAATTAATTCCAAAATTAGCCCAAAAATCTAAACCATGAAAATATCAAGTGACATATTGAGCCAAATTAATTCCCTCAAAAAAAAATATTGAGCCAAATTAAGCCCCTAATTAGATTGATTTGAGATGAAAAAGAAACCTGTGGGAGGTGCTGCTTGTGGAAATTAAGCTAAACCTTCACTAAAATGATGCTGGTTGCTTCATATTCTAGAGATTAAGGAGAAAGCTACCACATTGGTTCAGCTTCAATTTAAAGAAAGCTACCACATTGTTCGTAAATTACACCCTTACCGAATAAGTAATTAAATTAGACAATTGAGGTAGCTTGCGCTTGGGGTCTATATCTGTTTGTTTCTGCATTTTTACTTACATTCTAAGAAAATCTATTTGTATTAACTAGTTGACAATTTAGGAAAAAAAAATTCTTACGTAAAAATAATGTAAATCCATCTGTCTATCTTTGTGTTGAAAGGTCTTTGCTGTGGACTAAAAAAAAAATACTAAAAAACAAAAAAGATATATATCTTCTTCTCTATGTCTACAAGGGATACCACCGAATTTTAACATTTTTTATTTTTATTTTTTAATTTTTTTTTAAAGTAAAACAGATTGCATGATAAGTTTATAGGGATTAAAAATTGCGATTTCCTTTTACGGAGATGATATATGAAACTTGATAATTCTGTAAAGGTGGAATATATGTTTAAGCCTTGAATAAAATCAAGTTTCATAGGGTTACCACAGATCCAATAAGATTGTTACACCAATATGAAAAATAGAAGCCTGAATGCATTATCTTATTACATCACACTACAAAATAATCAATTATGAAAGAAAAAAAAACAGAAAACAATGATTGTACAAAAAAAAAATGACATATACAATAACACAATGCTTTTGAGATTACAAGCCTTTAGCGTTCTAACTCAAACAAAACGCTTGATCTTTAAGCACTCAAACAAAAGCCGAACAATAATTAACTACCGTTTGACACATTTTTTGAATCGGTTGAACCAATTTAAAAAATGATCAACTGATCTTAAAAGTCTCAAACAACAGTTAAATATTGTTTGATGGATCCTCGAGAGCAATCAATAGATGGCTAAAGAATAATCATAAAAAATAGAAATAAAAACGTCACTGTTATATTAAAGGGGAGAAGGCCAACAAGGAAAACAATGTGGCTCCATCTCAACTTTACTTTCAAAACTCCTTAACAAATCCTTAAAAAAAACACTTCTTAACAATTTGGTACCAAAAAAAAAACATTTTAAGTTAGTGGAAATGAGCTCTTTAAATCAATTTTCTAAGTGACTTGCGTTCAGCCCCTCTTCACGTTTTTTTTTTATTGCGCCAATGCATGTAAATTATAAACATTATTTTTTAATAAAATTTTGGTTTTGATTAAAATTATAGGTATACATTTTTGTGACTTTTAAATTGTATCAAACTATGTTTATCTTTTTCAATTACATCAATAATATAGTAAATATAATATAATTTTTTATCGTTTTTAATGACACAAACAATATAACATTAATATAGATAAATTCATTTAAGGGTATAATTGGAAGAATGAAAAATTCAACCCAAAGTTCCCTATTTTTTTATATATAGTAGAGATTTAAATAGTCTCGACTACGTGGGACGTTTTAAATCAAATACTGTGAACTACCTAATACATGTTGAACCCAACACCACCTTAAAACCATGGTTCAAATGAGAGGATTGTCGAACCATATATAAATCTTAACACCTGGTTCATGACTTCTTATATGGGACTCCAAGTTAGATTTATGAAGTCCTTTTTGCACATGGAAATTAGTAACATTGCCTCAGATATTGCATCATGATTTCATTTATTTTTTATTGTTGAGGTGTGTTTTGTTTATTGTAAAACATGTATGGATACATTTGAGGAGCACGTAATTCATTGTAAAGAACTTCTCGACTTCAAATACATGCATGACTTTAATTTGTTAAGGATGTCCTTTTTAATATATTTAGGCGGAAGTATACGTGAAGAAGGAAGCGCATGTGAACTTTTTTTCTGACTCACAAGATGGATGATCGACACTCAAAGCCAACATATGTTCTGATATAAGGGCGGTCATAGGAGAGAAACATGCATGTGTGGACTTGATTGAGATTTTTCCCCTTGTGGGATTGGGGATCGAGGCTTTTACGGCAGGACTTGTAGCCCTCAAAGTAAAATGGCAAACATTAGTCTACATACTTTTATATCATTTACGTTTGATATTTTTGACTTTCTAGCATCATAAGTTGTCTTCTATATCTTTGTAATTTTTTCAAATTCAATTAATGAATAACTATTAAATCTCGTATAATTGATTTTTTTTTCTTACAAAACTACTCTCATTTGTCATTAAGTTAATCAATCCTATTGAAATTAGTTGATCTTTGTTTCTTGTTTAATGGACCAGAGTTAGAATTAATCCTTACAAAGGACCATCACACATCATGTTGAGTAATCAATTTTCTTCCAAACAACATTCAATACACATTCATTCAATTAAATACAGATATACTACTTGAAATATTTAATACATTGACTCACAATGTTTGAAATATTTAATACATTGACTCGCTTCTTTCAAAAAAAATAAAAAATACATTGACTCACAATTTTCTAACATCAAACTTAAACAATGATAACAATGACAATTGCAAATTGACGTCGAGTTGTTGTCTGTGAATTTGGCCAACGCTGATTTGCGATAGTACCATCTATCTCCTACCCACAACCTTCATTGGTGTTTATCATATTGAAATGGTTCAACTATGATCTACGCAATTTCTGAGCAATGAGTTCATGAAGTATAGAATACACTATGAAAATGAACCCAACAGCTGTAACAAACCCAAGTAAATTCATAACTGTGTACAAAATCATAGAACTGGCATGTGTAGGGGATATCCTCGACATAGAAAAGAGGTAACAACAGATAAATGAAACCACCGGAATAATGACTGCTATAGTTGACATAAAAAAGGAAAGCATATTCAAAAATAAAAATATAATGAAATCAAATTCTGGTAATATCGATTTCCCAGCATTTTTAGGGGTAGAAATTGTAGAATTGGAGGAAGTAATGTTGACAATATTGTCACTAGCATTAACCTGATAAACTCCACCAACGGGAGTCAATGCTGATTGATAGGTGGCTGTTGCAACAAGAGTCGCAACTATCATCCAAGTGTTGCGTTGTTCCTCTAATATATCATTTCTAATGCGATTTATATAAGTTACCACATATCTAATTTGGGTCCTTGATAGTCTTTGTTCAAGTGTGGGAGCATCGGTGACTTGTGAGCTAGGTTTTGCTCCAGCATTCCTCAATATATTCTTAATCTCTACATTGACCGCCATGTCCAATGCTGTTTTGTTCTCCAAATTTTTTGTATTCATATTTATCCTAGTCATCTTTGTCAACATTCGAACCACCTGTGCTAACAAGAAAGTTGTTAGAGATCATTCTTATTGTCAAATGAAGGTCAACAACCTACGATGCTAGAAAACCAAAAATATCAAACGTAAAAGGTATAAAAGCATGTTGACTAATGCTTGGCCACTTTATTGCAAGTCCCGCGGTAAAATCCCAATCAAGCGGACACGCATGTTTCCCTCCCACAAGGAGTAGTTAATTTACTAGATTATTCAAACCACCTATCTTTGTGGGTATCAGTTAATATAGTCTATAAATCTTACAAATTGACAATTATATCCATGAAAGCGCGTTGTTCAAAATGAACACTCCATTTTCAGTGGTCGTTTGTGATTCTAGGTGGTGAAGTTGGTTTAAGTAGTTGTTTTTCTTATGGGGGTTGAAGGGCAGGTTTTGGTGTTCATTTATGGTGTTTCTCTTACGTGTCCGGCCTATATACGACATCTTTGTTTTGTAGTTTCTGAATTGTCGGTCTCTGTTCGCCTTTGTTTTGTAGTTTTTTTATTGTGAGTAAATAGACAAGAGAGTAAAAATGACTATGGAAAATTACATGTTCATTTTTACTATTTTGTCTATTTACTCTTTTCTTTCGTGTTGTTTCAATAAAACGATAACTACTTTCTATTTAAAAGAAAAGAATGGCAGCCACACTAAGTAATTTACCATTAAGAAACATGATATATTTGAAGGAAAATGTTGTGAACACCCTGTGTGGGTGTGGGTGTGTACACACCTTTAAATTAAGACTCAGAAAAAAAAGAAAAAAAAAAGAGTGATGTGATAGATGTAATTGTTTTGGTGTTTGTTGATGCTTACAATCACAGTATATTTTTTTTTTTGATTGAGAGGAAAGCAAAAATATATCTATACAACTTACTGAATTGAAGGTTACCTTTGGCTCGTTCCATAGCGCTGAAATGTGCAGAATAGTGTTGTCATCCTCATCCTTCCGATTTAGTATATTATATTCTAACTTTCTAGCACCTCTCTTCATATTATTCTTTAGAAAACAAACAAGAAGATCAAGAGCCTTGAATTTGTTATTTTTCAAAGCAATATGCAGAGCAGTCTCACCCCTCACAGTCACGTCTTCAATAGAATCAGGACATGCAACGAGGAACTTAGCTAAAAGGTCAACTTCTTCATTATGACTTGCAAAATGAAGAGGAGTCCAACCTTCCCTTCCTTTGACTCTGACAAGGTTATTGCTCATGCCCACAAAAGAAAACACCATTCTCTTAACGTTTTGTTGAATGGCTACATGAGTTGGACTGAATCCTTGCGGATTAAGCTTCAACGCAAACGAAGGTTTCAAATTCATAATTTCAAGGGAAAACCGGAGATGCCCCTTAAATGCGGCGATGTGTAAAGGGGTTTCGACAAATTGTATTGAATCTATATTCTCTAAAATAGATGGGTCAACCTCAATTACTCATAGAGGAGGTCTATCCTACCCTCTTCAGCTGCAACTTTCAGTTTATGAAGATTGGTTGGGTTCATGTTTGAAGCTGCAACTCTTTGGCATGAAAAATTTGCCTGCTGATTTTGGTAATAAATAAGCATACACGGATCTTGTTCTTCCTGCATTGTTTATAATTGATTGACTTGGTAAGTTGGTTTAATGAATAATTAAAACAATGTATGAAGTCATAACATGCATGGTTGTAACCTGTAAGTAATACGTCCCACTCATCCTATACGAGATAAAATTAGAGACATAGGCATTTGTTAATGTTGTTGTGTGTTCTAGTAGCTAGGTGGGAAGTTTGTCACTCTCGACATCCTCTTTTCTTCTTAAGATGTCAATGTCAATTAAACCTGTTAAGGTTTTCAATCTCAATGAAATATGAACTGGTCAATAACTAAGAAAACTTTAACATTGGTTATTATTTGTGATACGAATTTTCATTTTTTGAGGGAAAATGATTGTCAGACAACTTGAGAGAGAGAAAGTGATGTGATAAATGTAATAGAAAGAGAGATATGGAGAAAATAAGATGTTAAATAAGTGTCTAAAATTCCAAGGGGTTTAAATATAAGAGTTGTTTTTTGAGATATAAATCAATATTGATATGATATATTATATTTAAAGTTGTAAATATGTTTGTAGTCCTTAAAAAATTATTCTGCGCATGTAGTCAAACTGGAATGAGTCCAAATCCTGACTTCATCATGTGTATAGTCAGCTTGTTTAAACAAATAGCATGAAAAGGTCTGTCTTGTACGACATGATATATAATATATTTTTCCAAAAAGAAGTACACTGTTATACATATAAATTTGTCTGCGTGGGCTGTGGGGTTTTCCTTGCTGCGTATGAAAAGCAATATGAGAACAACTTGGTGTTTTCTTTAACTCGATGTGAAAGGAGATTTGGTTATTATTACTAGGTCACTTCAACTATATAATAAATAAGCCACTGAATTGGTATTTGAATCTAAGCTTTTCTGGGCTACAAGTAGTGCATGTTGTATGCCTTGATTCCACTTGTGTTATAAAACTTCTAAAAGTTAAGGTTTGCACACCAGAGGCCAATCTAAGTTATTTGTTTTAATTTATACATACATGTAGCAGTTTTTTAAAAGGTTTATAGCAATGTTTTGAAAACCAGACCGAAACAGCTAGTTCAATTCGCCAGTTGGTTTGATCTCAGTTGTGTTTACCTTGCTTGTTGAACCAGATGAACTGTGGTTGGTTGGTTTCATCAGTTCATGTTGCATTTTTTTTAGTTTTTTATTTTAATTTTTATATTTTTTTATCTAGTTCAATCATAGTTGAACCAACTTAATCAATTGAAACCCTAAGGTCTCACCTGTTCGATCTCCGGTACAAATTTAAAAACATGCAGTCGTTCAAAGATAATTCAAACCTTTTCTTTTACAAATGATTGTGGAAAAGTTTCTCTAAACTAGTTTCATATAATCATATCATTTTATCAAGAAATTACTCCCAAAAAAAAAAGTGTCATGCAATTAACAGTATTATCTGTCCAGTATCAATTTCAAAACAATGAAAACAGAGGCTTACAGACCGGAGATAACTACATTGAGCATGGTAGTGAGAGCCACTCCACCATTGGCGACGTTCTTGTGAACAATAATGACGGTGAACCAAACAAGGAGAGCCCATGAGAGAAATTAGAAAAAGGACACAGTGCATAGATCCTAGTCTTAGACCCTTTGCTAAACATTCTTTTCGACCATTCTTATGTATTCCTCAGAGCCACTTTGTATGATATCAGTGCTCGTTCTCCTCCAAATGCTTGTACAGTTCTCACATTTCCCATCACCTTATATCTCCACAAGAGTATAATCTTAGTTAAATTTAGTAATAGGTCGTGCATAAACAAACTTTAACCATAAACAAAAAATACCAACTAGCCATTGTGATTACATTCTGCTTTTGTTTTTTCTCCAAGTTCCAAATATCATAGAAACAAATCAAAGGAAATATACAGTACAAGAACTAAAAAATTGATATAAGTATAGGGTATAAAATGGAAAAATATACTCAAGTCTTTATCAATTTAATTTTCAAATGTAAGTTGTGTAACAAAGATATGATCTCACCTGCTGAGTGATTTCACCCGCCTTCAGATATGATTTACCAACATTTGCAATAAGCCCAAAATTCACATATGCATAAAGGCCTCCAGCAATAGTAATCAAATGAACAATAGCCAGTGTCACTAAACTGATATGCTAAACCCTGAAAAAAGCGATGATAAAGCCTGCTATAAATCAGCTTATAAAGTGCATAAAATTCCCAACCTGTAAATGCATCAATAAATTACTAAGATTGGTACGTCTTTTTATTGAACAAACAAACACTGTCAAATTAGGAGGAATATCAAAAAAATTGGGTTCAAAATAAGTCTAAGTGGTCATCGCATACAGATCTATGTGATCAGATCCATAAAACTAATTATAACAAAGGATAAAAGTTATGTGATCAGATCCATATATTTTTTTATTGAAAATTAAGTTATGTAAATTTTTATAGGTCCCGAGTTTACTGTTATTCAACCAAAAGGTAATAGCTAGACCAGAATATTCCATAATCACTCATAATGAGATAATACCTTGACTTCAATCTTCTCAATCTCTCTTTGTTCTCTTGGCCTCCTTTTAGCTAGACCAAAATATTCCATAATCACTCATAATGAGATAATACCTTGACTTCAATCTTCTCAATCTCTCTTTGTTCTCTTGGCCTCCTTTTAGCTAGACCAAAATATTCCATAATCACTCATAATGAGATAATACCTTGACTTCAATCTTCTCAATCTCTCTTTGTTCTCTTGGCCTCCTTTTCTCGTCTTCCCCTTGGTGAACCCCTACCCTTCTTAAGTTTCTCATGGTGTCTTACAGAGAATAATCTCTTTGAAGATCAAAAACACATTTAAGGGTTGCATGTTCGAAATTCAAATGGTGAATTTCTATACATATAAGTCAATGATGGAACTCATGACTGTTTGCTATAGAGGCCTGATCAAATCGCACTAGTTTTGGCAATCAAAAGATAATTGATGTCTGATGATATTTCACTTGATTAAAAAATTACAAAAATTAACTAAACATCGTAAGATTTGCACTAGTCTAGCCCCTTGGTCCATTTTGGCATATCACAAAAGGACTTATTACTCTTAAATGTCTCTACCAGTAGCTCTCTTCACACCATCCCACTCACCTTCCTTCCCTCACTCCCTCTAGATCCCATCTTAATCTAACCATAATCACTTCCCATTAATGACTCACCAGCAGGCCCGGCCTTGGGGGTGCGCAAGCAGCTCAACCAAGCCGGGCCTCCAAAACCTATGGGCCTCAAAAAAATAAATTAAGTCTAATACCACACTCCACTTAAATAAAAAAAATATGTTACTTCTTTTTCTTTCTTCGGTACACGTTTGAGTTTTTTCTAGACTCTAATTCTCCTTTAGACATAAATCTGATGCTACCAAACCACCCCCAATTTATATAATCACTCAATCAGTCAATTTGGAAAGCGATTTCAATAAAAAGAATCACAACAATCATTTCTTTTTCGCATAAACCATTTGTTTCCCCTTTCCCACAACGGAGGAATGATAAATCCAAACGACACCGTTAGGTAAATTTCACCTTTCTTTCACTTAATTTTTTTTTTATTTCGTTTCATGTTTAGAAGTTCTTCTAATTCTGATTTTTTAATGAAGTTTAGCTACACAAAAATTATGTTTTTATTTTAGGGGGCCTATTTTAAAGAGAGCCGAGCCTCCTATTTCATGGGAACGGCCCTGCTCACCAGACCACACTTTCACTTTCATCCATAGCCATGTCTCCACACCCCAACCCCTTTCCCTTAACCATTCCTCCCACCTTCGTATCCACACCTACATGCTCTTCCACTAACAACCCAAGCACAACAAAAACACACCCTTGCCCTACATTCCCATCCACCCCACCTTTCTCACTCCCCACTTCACCAGGTTGTGACCACCCTTCTTTCCAATTAACGTGCTCAACCCCTCACTCTTTCATCACCATAAACAACCTCTCTTTTTCCATCCTCTCTTTCAACTCCAACTCTTCCTTAAACCTCCACTCCCCTCCCCTCAAAACAAAAGCCCCATTTCAAACAACACTTGCCCATCAACATCAGTGTAAAACTAGTTCAGCACCTGATGTTCGTACCCAGGTATCATGGAACCCTACTATCCCATAGTAGTCAATAGCGGCCGCATATAGCATAGCGTAGCGGCGTGAAATCAAATAGTGGCCGCTTCAGCCGCTATTTGATTTTCGTCCGAAATTTCCAAATTGACCCTATTTTTAAAACCTTTTTTAGGGCATTTTGAGGATTTCGTAAACCCTAATATTTTCAACTTTCTCTCTCTTCTCACTTGTGCCGCGAAACACACTATTCTATCTTCTATCTCATGGTTTCTCTTGTTTTATGATTTTTTTATTTGTTCCTCTATCTTTTGTTGTTTGGTGTTTTGATTTATAAATGTATCATGAGATTTGAGTGTTATATTTAATTTTATATTAAACATAACTTTTTTTTTGTTGAGAAATATATAAGTTTGTTTATATTTACAGTATTATTCATGTAATTTGTCCAAAAAATCGTTGACCGCTATTTGTCATACCGCTATACGCTATCCTGCTTTTGGGGCCGGCCGCTACGCACCGCTATCCGGGATTGACTACTATGTGCTATCCTATCCATGATTAAGAATCAGGCAGACGTTGATGCATCTATGAACACGCCAGTTTCACATGAAGTAAATGCACATAAATTAGTTTTGAATAGAACCAAAGATGGCACTTACAAAGTACGGAGGAAATGATGAACAAGCAACATCCGGAATAATGCGAGGGAGGTCGAGCACGATGTAGATGGGGGATTGCAAGCCCTCAAAGGGAACCTCCGACTGACCCACTGTTGGAGGATTACTTACTTGGAACAACACAAATGCTTCTCTTAATGTCGAGTGAAATGGGAACTGCCAATTGATTATAGGGTGATAAGAGATGAGTGACCTGCTTGAAACCCGTATAAAGCAATAGACTTTGGTCAAACGAGCAGGTCTGGTTTGGTAAAAATATGAAGAAATCCAAGTTAACTCGGTTGCAAAATGGTTGGGTGTGGGTTAGATTTTGCATAATACATTTCGAATCCCAACAAATCTAGTATCTTATAAATCTCCTCCTTTTCAGGGTGTGATTTATCACTAGCAATAAATACATTAAGTTCTTGTCCAACTTCAATCCAGCTACATCCGGGAATCTTTTTTAGGCCCTTTTCTTTCATGAAGCCCCGTAAGTTTGATACTTCATCCCATTTTCCTAAAGCTGCATATACATTTGAAAGAGCTACATAATTCCCTGGATTATTTGGCTCTACTTTCAATAACCATTTTGCTATATAATTTGCAAGTTCAGTCTCATGG
>Ga0228711_1010934_pt1 | contig 11745 bp, 5 predicted proteins | sample MedpolnodulmetaG_2_FD_177996 | JGI IMG/M metagenome (GOLD analysis project Ga0228711, IMG submission 177996) | Root nodule microbial communities from Medicago polymorpha collected in Santa Monica, California, United States - brown nodules | ecosystem: Host-associated > Plants > Roots > Nodule...
CAAATTTGGGTTTTTTGAAGAAATTCACTGTAGCGACTGCTACAACTGTTATTACTTCTATGCTATTAGGCCGCTGCACAAAAAATGTTGTGCAATGCCACTATAGCAGCCGTTATTTACTACAGAGATAGGCTTGGTTGTTGTTGTAAACGAATTTACAAAATAACAAAAGATCATGTGACTAAGCATCCCTTGCGTACAAAATCAGCTAACTTCTCCACACAAAAATTTACCAGGCTGCTCTATTTGGCAGAACCCAAAAGCAAAATAAATTAAATATTAACTTAAACCCAAATTAAACACAGACCCCCATCATCATTGGAAAAAGCCAGAGATTATGATGCCTCCGCAATAGCAATGCCATTGCAACCGCGTCAATGAAACTCATAGTCTCGTAGCAGTCGGATGACGACCAATCAAGTCTAGACTCAAGCTCAATATTTTGAATATAAAATAAAAAATCAAATTTGCCTTTTTTTTTTAAAAATCAGCAAACTTCATTAGAAAAGTTCACCACACACAAGAAGTGCATGAAGGCAATACAAGGAACAAACACAATATAGGGACAACCGAAATTGCAGAAAGGGAAAGGCACCACAAAACAGCAGCCAATCCCAAGACTTACAAAGTACACATGATCAAGAAAAAAACACCCACAAACTGGACAAAAACCACTAGCCCAAGAACCAAGTCTAAGTGGACACCGCACCACAGAAAAAACACACCCAAATCGGTAGGCGGTTCTCAAGCAGTCTAGCGAATTATGTAACTATGTTCAAATCCATTATAAAGTAAAGTTTTAAGATGTCCAAACAAAAACAGTGTGATTGCCAATAACTTGAGGGCATATTTTGGTTTTCACAAGAAGTTCACTATAGCAGCTGCTACAACTGTTATTCCTATGCTATGCTATTTTGCTGCGACTGAAAAATTCTACGCTACAGCCGCTATTTACTACAAGGAATAACAAATTCACAAAGGAACAAAATATCACAAGACTAAGCATCAACAAGAATTTAAACAGACTCCAACAATCACTAGCAGAAACCCAAGTTTTCCAATGGTTCAAACCATTATTGTTGCCGTCAGTGTCATTAAATCTTTTGGTGCCTTTGCCATTGCAAAGCCACTGCGATTGCAGGCGCATCATTCGACCACAATTCTATGCAGTGTGAAGAATTACGATGCAGTCACAATATAAACCTCGATAAAACCCTTTAAATTTGACATAACTACAAAATACAATTAAACCTATTTCTTTCCAAACCAACTAGAGAAAGGGTATTTTGGTCACTAAAATACACAATGTTTTCAAACCACCATAAAAAAGGGTTAATTAATACCTCAAATAACCCTGTGATTTGGGTAATTTTCAGACCTCGCTCAAATTACAGGGGCTACTTGAGGTATAAACCCTAAAATAAGAAATCAAATCTTCCTTTTATTTTAAACCGGATTCGCATCAATCGACGGCAGTATAAAACCCTATAAATGGGTCACTAAAATACACAATTTTTTCAAACCAGCATAAAAAAAATATTAAAAAATAAATAAAAAATAAAAAAAGAAGAAGAGGGTTATAGTGATAGTTACCAGCAAGAAGGGTTCCACGACGATTGAAAGCAATACATTTCATAATCCCATGTTCCAAATATTCTTCAATCACTTCTGGAAAATCACCCTGCAACGGATCTTCAACATCCAAAATCATAATTAATATTAATAACATTATCAGAACTTAGCATAAGAAACTAAAAATTAAAGTGACATAAATAAAACATTATGGTAAGTAAATTATGATTTTGTGGCTACATTACATATATTTAACTCTTCAAAACGATTAGAAAAGAATCATGCCCTAATCATTACATATATTATCATAATCATTTAGAGGAAATGGAAGAAGAAAAGAGGAAAACTAACCGATAATGGAGTTGTTCATGGTTTCAAGAGAAGCTCGAAGTTGCCAACGAGAGTGAGAGAGGGAAAGCGAAATTGTGAGAGTGAGACAAACACTACAAAAACGTCACTCTTAAACTTATAATCCGGTCCTTTTGTATAAAAGACCAAATACATCCTTACAAAAATAATATAGACAAAAATACATTGATATTTTTTTTTATAATAAGGAAAATACACTGATTTTGTTAAATTATTTATCTTTTATAAAAATAATTAAAGAGTTTGACCAAAAGATAGAAAATAATTAGATATTTTCTTTTTATTTTTATATGAACCGAGTATTTTTTTTAGTGTAATTGTAGAGGCTTATCTTCAAGCGGAATGAGATTGCAATGAGTGACAAAACTCTTTTGTTACATTTTCAAGACTAAATATGAACTCAGGATCTTTGGTTAAGTTGTAAAAGATCTCTAACCATTTAATCCAAATGTTTTGAGTTTTGTAAAACTGTATTTAATTTGTAATGGTTGGTGTAGATATTTTTATATTGGTTTTTGATGTAGTCGGAAATGAAGTCGTCTCGAAGGAGATCACAATCTTGTTATTTACAACGGTTGTTCATGAAATGAGTGATGGTGGTGTTTGCTTGAGACTTTGGATTGTGCTCTTTTCAAGGTCTTATGTTTGATTCCGCTCTATGCAAATTTCAGTGAGTTAGTATGACTTTTTCAACAAAAAAAAATGGTGAATCCGCTCAAACTAGAACTATCAAATGCCTACAAAGATTAGACCACAAAGAGCGATTTAAGTATGCCGACACATTGAGTCGGCAAAAAAGGTCACACAAGTGCTGATCGAACGTGTGTGTTTTACTTAAGTTAAATTTCTTTGTAAACTTCAAAAATAAACAATAAAATGTAATTGTGTATTTTATTGATGATCTTAATGTAAGTATTGTTTATCAAAGTTGCTCCAAAATCAACGTGTGTTTTGAGATCATATGATTCATCACTTTGAGGTTATCATTATCTAAAATTTGGTAAATCGCATGAAAATTTAGTGTAATAGTATATAGCATATGGCTATAATTAGGCATGGCAATGGGGCGGGGTGGGGACGGATTTTACATTCCCCGTCCTCATACCCGATTCTCATATACTTACCTGTTACCCTACCCATATCAAACGGGATGAGAAATTGAACATCATCCCCGTCCCCGACAGGTTCGGGTATCCCCGCCTCATCCCTGTCACCGTATTGAATAATTTTTTATAATAAAAATTGGAAGTTTTTTTGCAACCCCTAGAGAAATATTGTAATGCATTATCCAACAATATGTTCACTTTAACATTTGTTAGACTGATTGATTTATTTGCTCTGTTAAATATCAATGGTTGTTTTTATAACACGACAATTATCAAACGAAATAACATGTCATATCAACATAAAGTAGTTTTCTGCATTCGAGACGGGTTTGGGTATGAGTTCGGGATGGGTATCTATATACCTGTTACCCGTCCCATACCCGTGTTTTGAAATCAGGGAAAACCCAAACCCATATCCAAACCCAGTCAAAATGGGGAAAATCCATCAAATTGAGTTTGGTTCGGGTGGGTAACCACGGGTATAAGTTTTGTTGCTGTAACTGCTGTAATGATTATGTTGTAATATTTAGGCCATCCATCGTTTGACATAGGTAGTTGAGTAGAAGATGTCACATTTACTATGTAATTAGTCAACAACCAATTGTAGATATCACATGAAGTAATGATACACAAAATGTAATAATGTAAAAAAATTTCTTTAATTTATAGATTTCGACAAAGTTATAATATGTTGGAACACTATATAAAGAAGTAAATTTACATTATCAAAATGTTGGATCAACAACAAAATATTAACCTGAAATTCCTTACATATTAACTTTAAACCCTCTTTAGAGAACAAATAAAGTAAGAAAGCAAACATGAAAAGTAACTCCCACACTTGTTGATATAGGCCCATTTGTTAAATATTTTTTTAAAATAAATTATTTTTTATGTTTTAATATATTTGTGTGTAAGCTTTATCAAAATTATTTTTTTAAATAAATGATTTTTACACTAAAACTAAAAAACTATTTTGATTAGATTTTGAAGAAAACCAGTTTTAACAAAAGATGGAAATGCAAAATATATTTTGAAAAATGTAAACAAACACAACATTGATTTTGATTTTGTTTTTCCTTAACATCTAAAAAAAAAAATCTAAATTATTATATCAAAATATTTTTTCTTAAACAATAACAAAGGACCCTACGTTAACCTCAATAACTATTTCACTAGTGAAATATATGTTTTAATTTTTTCTGAAAATATATCTTAATTAAAAATGTTCTACAGTAACATTATCAAGTTAATATTTCTTTTTTAAAGTAGCTTTGTGACTAGAATTTCACCCTTAAGGTGAATAAGTGAGGAATTCATAGTTCGAACTCTAGCCCCTGTATATACAATGAAATGTTTTTACCAATTGAGTTATGTTCACGAAATAGTGTATATTATTAAACTAGAAATTAAGTAAAAAATCCATCTTCTGAGTTAGTAATACAGTAAATGTTATTTTTATTTTATCAATAGTTGTATTTTTATTTCTAAATTAACTCAATTCTCATTGAGTTATAGTTCTTAGCAAGATTTTCTATCAAAATCTTGTTAAATTAGATCCTTTTACGGTTACAAATATGATTTCTTGTTCAATCTTCGAATGACTTGATAGACCTTCCAATGCTGGATAGTGTAAAAGAGGCACTACCAACTCAAACAATGAAATGATTAGAATAATTAAGTTACACAAAAGTTTATAATAAATAAGTTTTCTTTTTGTAAGCCATGCTAACAAGTGCGCTAAAAAGATTGTTAAAGAAATCCATAAAAAAAGTTGTCTTCAAAATACAACTCAAATATTTCTCTTAATCATAAATGCACAAGTTTTTGTACATAGTTACGACTTCTACTACTTATTTTAATTTCCTAGACAATACTTTAACGACACTTCTTTAGTATTCCCCATAATTATATAGAAAACTCTAATCAAATTTAATACATAAAAAACCAACTTGGGTTGGTTTGGTTGTGTTGGCTTGGGACTTCGGAGTGTGTTCCTCTCAAGTTTTAGGATTGATATACCCTGGTGCTAATTTTGGTTCGCTTATTTAGCTTCTTAAGAATAATTAATATAATGAAATATGCCACAATATTCATGATTGCTTGCTACCTTATGTTTTCTTTTGACACTATCCGTCATATTTTTTGTATCGATGTACCTCACATTCTTTTCACTAAATATTCATTGTACAAAATATTATTGAAAAAAGTAATGTCTATCGAAGCATCAAATCAAGTTAATTATTTATAAAAAATTCTAAAATATTTCCAACAATAACATTATTATACTTCTTTCTAAAATAAATTAACATTATATATATATATATATATATATATATATATATATGAAGTAGCTTAGTGGCTAGAATTTCACCTTTATGGTGAATAACTGGTGAATCCATGTTTCAAACTCTAGCCCCTGTATATATAATGCAATGTTCTTACCAATTGAGTTATGATCACAGAGACAACATTATTATATTCTACTAAAAGGATTTTTTTTACAAATAATGTATATTATTAGAAAATAATGGTTTCAAAAAAAATAATGTATATTATTAGACTACAAATTTAGTAAAAAATTCATTCTCTGAATTTGTAATACTTTAAATATTATTTTTATTTTATCAATAGCTGTATTTTGACTTCTTAATTAACTCAATCCTCATTAAGTTAGAGTCCTTAACAAGATTCTCTATCAAAATCTTGTTAAATTAGATTCTTTTACGGTTATAAATGTGTTTCCTTGTTGATTCTTTAAATGACTCCTCAAACAATGAAATGATTAGAATAATTCAATTACACATCAGTCTATAATAAATAGTATTTATTTTTGCAAAGAATAACATATTATAATTGTAAGCCATGCTAACAAGTTCTCTAAAGAGATTGTTTAAGAAATCCATAAAAAAAAAAAAATTTCTTAGAAGTACAACTCAAATAATTGTCTTAATCATAAATGCACAAGTTTCAATACATAGTTACGAATCCTACTTCTTATTTTAATTTCCTAAACAATACTTTAAGGATACTTGTTGGTATTTCCTATAATTCTATAGAAAACTCTAATCAAATTTAATACATTGAAAACCTACTTGAGTTGGTTTGGTGGTGTTGACTTGGGACCTCAGAGTGTGCTCCTCTCAAGGTTTTAGGTTTGATATTCCTTGATGCTAATTTCAGTGCGCTAATTTAGCTTCTTAATAATAATTAATATATTGAAATATGTAACAATATTCATGATTGCTTGCTACTCTATGTTTTCTTTTGACACTATCTATCCTATGTTTGCATCAAAATCACAACAAATTATCAATTTTTGTGAGTCTTTGTTTTTATGTACCGTTGTATCTCTCATTCTTTTCACTGAATATTCATTCTGCAGTATATACAACAATGTTTTGACTTTTAAAAATTTAAATTCTTCACTTTTCACTATTTCCCAATACAATATTTCTATTTTTATCATCTTAACCAACGCCCCAAGGACACTCTTTAACATTTCCCTTTTTTAAAATAAATTATTTTTTTATGTTTTAATATATTTGTGTGTAAGCTTTTTCAAAATTATTTTTTTAAATAAATGATTTTTACACTAAAACTAAAAAACTATTTTGATTAGATTTTGAAAAAAACAAGTTCTAACAAAAGATGGAAATGCAAAATATATTTTGAAAAATGTAAACAAACACAACATTGATTTTGATTTTGTTTTTCCTCAACATCTAAATTTTTTTTTTCTAAATTATTTATATCAAAATATTTTTTCTTAAACAATAACAAACGACCCAACGTTAACCTCAATAACTATTTCACTAGTGAAAAGTATGTTTTAATTTTTTCCAAAAATATATCTTAATTAAAAATGTTCTACAGAAACATTATCAAGTTAATATTTCTTTTTTAAAGTAGCTTTGTGACTAGAATTTCACCCTTAAGGTGAATAAGTGGGGAATTCATAGTTTAAATTCTAGCCCCTGTATATACAATGAAATGTTTTTACCAATTGAGCTATGTTCACGGAATAGTGTATATTATTAGACTAGAAATTAAGTAAAAAATCCATCTTCTGAGTTAGTAATACAGTAAATGTTATTTTTATTTTATTAATAGTTATATTTTTATTTCTTAATTAACTCAATTCTCATTGAGTTATAGTCCTTAGCAAGATTTTCTATCAAAATCTTGTTAAACTAGATCCTTTTACGGTTACAAATATGATTTCTTGTTCAATCTTCGAATGACTTGATAGACCTTCCAATGTTGGATAGTGTGAAAGAGGCACTACCAACTGAAACAATGAAATGATTAGAATAATTAAGTTACAAAAAAGTTTATAATAAATAAGTTTTTTTTTTCCTGTAAGCCATGCAAACAAGTTCTCTAAAGAGATTGTTTAAGAAATCCATAAAAAAGTTGTCTTTAAAATACAACTCAAATATTTCTCTTAATCATAAATGCACAAGTTTTTGTACATAGTTACGACTTCTACTATTTATTTTAATTGCCTAGACAATACTTTAAAGACACTTCTTAGTATTCCCTATAATTATATAGAAAACTCTAATCAAATTTAATACATTGAAAACCCACTTGGGTTGGTCTAGTTGTGTTGGCTTGGAACTTCAGAATGTGCTCCTCTAAAGTTTTTAGGTTTGATATACCCTGGTGCTAATTTTGGTGCGCTTATTTAGATTCTTAAGAATAATTAATATAATGAAATATGCCAAAATATTCATGATTGCTTGCTACTCTATGTTTTCTTTTGACACTATCTTTCATATTTTTTGTATCGATGTACCTCACATTCTTTTCCCTAAATATTCATTGTACACAATATTATTGAAAAAAGTAATATCTATCGAAGCATCAAATCAAGTTAATTATTTATAAAAAATTCTAAAATATTTTCTACAATAACATTATTATACTTCTTTCTAAAATAAAGTAGCTTAGTGGTTAGAATTTCACCTTTATGGTGAATAAGTGGTGAATCCATGTTTTGAACTCTAACCCCTGTATATATAATGCAATGTTCTTACCAATTGAGTTATGATCACAATGACAACATTATTATATTCTACTAAAAGGATTTTTTTTTACAAATAATGTATATTATTAGAAAATAATGGTTTCAAAAAAAAATAATGTATATTATTAGACTAGAAATTTAGTAAAAAATTCATTCTCTGAATTTGTAATACTTTAAATGTTATTTTAATTTATCAATAACTGTATTTTTATTTCTTAATTAACTCAATCCTCATTAAGTTAGAGTCCTTAGCAAGATTCTCTATCAAAATCTTGTTAATTTAGATCCTTTTACGGTTACAAATGTGTTTCCTTGTTCATTCTTCAAATGACTTGTCAAACCTTCCAATGTTCGATAGTGTGAAAGAGGTTATAATAACTCAAACAATGAAATGATTTAGAATAATTCAGTTATACATCAGTCTATGATAAATAGTATTTATTTTTGCAAAGAATAACATATTATAATTGTAAGTCATGTTAACAAGTTCTCTAAGGAGATTGTTTAAGAAATCCATAAAAAAAAAAAATTTGTCTTAGAAATACAACTCAAATAATTGTCTTAATCATAAATGCACAAGTTTCAATACATAGTTACGAATCCTACTTCTTATTTTAATTTCCTAAGCAATACTTTAAGGACACTTGTTGGTATTTCCTATAATTATATAGAAAACTCTAATCAAATTTAATACATTGAAAACCCACTTGGGTTGGTCTGGTGGTGTTGACTTGGGACCTGAGAGTGTGCTCCTCTCACGGTTTTAGGTTTGATATTCCTTGATGCTAATTTCAGTGCACTAATTTAGCTTCTTAATAATAATTAATATATTGAAATATGTAACAATATTCATGATTGTTTGCTACTCTATGTTTTCTTTTGACACTATCTATCCTATGTTTGCATCAAAATCACAACAAATTATCAATTTTTGTGAGTCTTTGTTTTTATGTACCGCTGTATCTCACATTCTTTTCACTGGATATTCATTCTACTCTACAGTATATTCAACAATGTTTTGACTTTTAAAAAGTTAAATTCTTCACTTTTCACTATTTTCCAATACAATGTTTCTATTTTTATCATCTTAACCAATGCCTTAAAGACACTCTTTAGCATTTCTCTTTTTTAAAATAAAGTTTTTTTTTATGTTTTAATATATTTATGTGTAAGCTTTTTCAAAATTATTTTTTTAAATAAATGATTTTTACACTAAAACTAAAAAACTATTTTGATTAGATTTTGAAGAAAACCAGTTTTAACAAAAGATGGAAATGCAAAATATATTTTGAAAAATGTAAACAAACACAACATTGATTTTGATTTTGTTTTTCCTTAACATTTTAAAAAAAAAATTCTAAATTATTTATATCAAAATATTTTTTCTTAAACAATAACAAACGACCCTACGTTAACCTCAATAACTATTTCACTAGTGAAAAATATGTTTTAAATTTTTCCAAAAATATATCTTAATTAAAAATGTTCTACAGTAACATTATCAAGTTAATATTTCTTTTTTAAAGTAGTTTTGTGACTAGAATTTCACCCTTAAGATGAATAAGTGGAGAATTCATAGTTCGAACTCTAGCCCCTGTATATACAATGAAATGTTTTTACCAATTGTGCTATGCTCACGAAATAGTGTATATTATTAGACTAGAAATTAAGTAAAAAATCTATCTTCTGAGTTAGTAATGCAGGAAATGTTATTTTTATTATATCAATAGTTGTATTTTTATTTCTTAATTAACACAATTCTCATTGAGTTATAGTCGTTAGCAAGATTTTCTATCAAAATCTTGTTAAATTAGATCCTTTTACGGTTACAAATATGATTTCTTGTTCAATCTTCGAATGACTTGATAGACCTTCCAATGCTGGATAGTGTGAAAGAGGCACTACCAACTCAAACAATGAAATGATTAGAATAATTAAGTTACACATTAGTTTATAATAAATAAGTTTTCTTTTTGTAAGCCAAGCTAACAAGTGCTCTAAAGAGATTGTTTAAGAAATCCATAAAAAAAGTTGTCTTGAAAATACAACTCAAATATTTGTCTTAATCATAAAAGCACAAGTTTTTGTACATAGTTACGACTGTTACTACTTATTTTAATTTCATAGACAATACTTTACATACACATCTGTATTCTCTATAATTATATAGAAAACTCTAATCAAATTTAATACATTGAAAACCTACTTGGGGTGATCTGGTAGTGTTGGCTTGGAACTTACGAGTGTGCTCCTCTCAAGTTTTCAGGTTTGATATACTCTGGTGCTAATTTTGGTGCGCTTATTTAGCTTCTTAAGAATAATTAATATAATAAAATATGCCACAATATTCATGATTGCTTGCTACCTTATGTTTTCTTTTGACACTATCAGTCATATTTTTTATATCGATGCACCTCATATTCTTTTCACTAAATATTCATTGTATAAAATATTATTGAAAAAAGTAATGTCTATCGAAGCATCAAATTAAGTTAATTATTTATAAAAAATTCTAAAATATTTTCTACAATAACATTTTTATACTTCTTTCTAAAAAAAATTAACATTATATATATAAGAAGTAGCTTAGTGGGTAGAATTTCACCTTTATGGTGAATAAGTGGTGAATCCATGTTTTGAACTCTAGCCCCTGTATATATAATGCAATGTTCTTACTGTCGCGCCATTTTTCGGAGATCAAGGCTATTTGATTAGCGTTTGACTCACTATTTTATTTCACGACCGAACATTTAATTTTAAGAGAAAAAGGGGAAAAAAGTTCAAAATACCCCTTTGAAAAGATTTTGGGTTCGGGGGTTAGTTACATAAAGGGAAGGTGTTAGCACCCTTTATGTCCGTAGTACTCTACGTGAACCGCTTGGTTTTATTTAATGTTTTGTGCTATAAAACTTGCTTGCTTTTTTTTGAAAAAAATGACTTTAAAGCGATAAAGAAAAGAGTCCTATTTATCTACAATTTTATTGATTTGGAAGGACGAGTGTCCTTTGCCTACGTACCCGTGAGGGATCAAAACCTCGTAGTTCGGAGTAGAAATTGACGTTTGATTTGTTTTGTGTTTTTTTTATTAATTTTGAAAAGGTTTTAAAATGAAAAGCCAAGTGGCAAAATAAGTTTGTTTTGTGTTTTTTATATTAAAGAAAAATGACTTGAAATACGATTAATGTAGATTGCAATGTTTGACTTACGAAAGAATAAAAATACGACGGATCACTTGATCTTTGAATCAAGGTTTGTTTATGAAAATATATTTTTTGTGACTTTTGGTGATTATTTGCATGTTTTTGTTTTTTTTTGGATAATAAGCTAAAAATAAACTATCGGAGCGAGGAAATAAAACGCAGGTACTTTGTGGCGACGTTGGATCACCACAAAGACCATTTAACCTATACTATACAGCATGAAGATAAAGCATACACCCACACACGCACCTACGACTATTACATAAGAACCTATTATACATGCTAAGGTCTGCGGAAAATAAATGACAAGAAGGATAAATTATTTACATGAGCCTATTTACATTCTAAAATCTACGAAAAAATACATGATAAGCAAAATAAATTATTTACATTAGGCCTAGTTTACATTCTAAATTCTATGCCTAAACTAAAATGCATGAAATATTGACATTCAAGCCTAACGTAC
>Ga0228711_1010941_pt1 | contig 11738 bp, 9 predicted proteins | sample MedpolnodulmetaG_2_FD_177996 | JGI IMG/M metagenome (GOLD analysis project Ga0228711, IMG submission 177996) | Root nodule microbial communities from Medicago polymorpha collected in Santa Monica, California, United States - brown nodules | ecosystem: Host-associated > Plants > Roots > Nodule...
TTTTATTTTAATAAAAAAATTGTTTTGTATTTAGCACCAAAATGCTAAATATAATATGCATCCTTCGTATATGCCGAAATTAAATATTGAAACTATAATTATTCAAATTAAATGTTAATAAATAAAGTATTTGTAAAAGGGAGGAGGAGAAGATGAATATTTAATTTTTTATCTAAAAACTATGTTGCCATGAAGTGTTTGAATGGTACATATGAAAATGAGTCATTTAATTAATTAATTTATTAAAATTGAGTTATCTCCTTCTATTTTCTTTAAATAAAATAATTTTATTGACTCAAGTTAGAATATAATTCATAATATTTTTCTTTTTAAAATCCATAAATATATTAAAATAAATGTAAACAAAGAAAATATATTAAAACAAATTTTTATTAATTTCTATTGATTTCTAATAAAGGTGAATGACACATGGTTTATATCAAAAGTAATTTTTATCTACTTTATATTCTATATTCACGGGACGAGAAAATAACAAGTTTAAGAATATTTTAATCAAACCCGTGCAACACGGGTTGAATACCTAGTGATATCCTTTATATTACTCTTATTTTGGCTATAAGTCTTCTGCTATTCGAGTGTTGTCTAAGTAATCTTTTTTGAGCGTAACACTTGTAGTTTTAATTCTCCGGCTATCTTTAGTTGTCTTGCCAACTGAACTCGAAATTAAAAATTCAAATTTTACATATAATAATATCGAAGTAATTTTAATTAATATACAACTATATCTAACAAATACCATGAAGAACAAATATTTGTCAAAAGAACTCGTTTGAATTTGATGAATGTCAAATCTATAATGTTGGAATTCCACTGTCGCTAAATTTATAAAGTTATTTTTTTAAAGAAATATATATAAAAAGTTAGATTTAACAACATTTTAGTGCAAATTTACATGTGTTAAAAGCCAAAAGTGATAAATTTATCTCGTAACTTATGCAATTTACTCCCTCCATCCTTGTATATAAACGTCCATTTGACTAAAAATGTGTCCCTAAATATAAACTCATTTTCAAATTACCAAATGTATTTACTATTTTTTTCTTCCATATACATACTCTTAATTAATACTACTAACTTATCTAGAAATATGAAACGTCAAATTTAATACATATACAAACAAAGGATAATTTGGTAATATTAACATACAAAATAGACACATTAAATACACTAACAACTTTTCTTAAGAAATATGAAAAATGTAGAGGGGGCTTATACATAAGGACATTTGGAGTATAATAAAAAGGGTTTGCTAACTTAGACATGAATGTTCAAGTTAGTAAGTGTGCACATTTTCATTTGGATAAAAATATTCATCTACTACTATTATAAACCATTATTATACGAAGGGTAATTATGCCATTTTAAAAAAACTATAACCGTTTTTTTGTCAAAACTGTTTTGTCTTTTTTTTTAAGGTTGTCAAAACCGTTTTGTCTTTTTTATTTGTTGTTTAATGTTTGTAATTGTGACATAAATATGTTCATAACAAAAGTGGATCTAAATTAAGAAATTGATGCAAGTTGACAAATATTTTATAATAAAAATTACTAAATTAACTTAAAATTATTAGTTGTAAATAATAAAGATGAATGATATTTTCGTCCAAATAAAAATGTACATATTTGCTAACTTAAACTTTTATGTTTTTGTTGATCTAAGATAACAAGCCCCATATTAAAAACATAATTTTGTGGTAAATTATTGTCATTTCAATAAAAACTTGGTATTTTTTATTGTCTTGACCTATATAATATTATATAAGAAGGTAGACAAACCATAAAATCAAATATCCAACCTAATATTCCATCCCAATTTCACTTCCAACTTCCCATACCAAAAAAACAGTTAATATCTCATCTTTTTTTCTTTGCGGTGCGTTAATACCTCATCTACACAAGTAGGAAACCTTTTCTTTCCATTTATTTTATTTCAAAAAATCATTTCTTTTTTGGTACAAATTTTAAAAAATCTTTAAATCAATACAAACCGATAAGATTCTCAATATTTCCCTTATAATATTAAAAATTCTGTTTCAACGACGTGACCTGATTTTAAGTCACAATATTTGTGGCATAAAATAAAGCCACCGACTGAATCAAAGAGCTGGAAAACGCGGTTCACTGTCAGTGTTAAGTGCAAACCCACTTTCTCCAAGTGGAATCGCGGTGGTAAATTAATTCACATGCATTACTTTTTTCCTCGCAATGGAACTCATCAGAGTCAGTACAGACATAAACGTAACTCTCTCCGAGCATTAACAAAATTATTTTTACATTTTATCGATCATCTACACAAAACTCTTGTGCGAAAATTGAACTCACAACTTTGCGGTTAAGTCAACTTCTTAACGAGTAAGTTTACAATTAATTAATTAATGATTTAATTGATTAATCTATATTATATTTATCCATAAAAGTTGCTACCTTAATCACAGGTCAATTTGCTGTTTTTGCAAACTGTTTCTACACACTTTTAGGTTGGAAAACACACCACCTTAAATTTCACACTGTCGGTTATTCTACTGTCTCTCTATCTCATTCTCATACACATAACTAAAATACAAACACTTGTTGAGATCTCAATCTCACTCTTGTTTTTTTTTCTTCTTATTCTTTTTGATAAAGCTTTTGTTTTTCTTTGACCCAATTGGATTCTAAGCTAAACCCAGTAAGCTTTTTCTCTAATTCTATTGTTTTGCATTGTTTTTTGGGATTGTAATGGATCTGGAACATTCTACTATGTGGTTTTTTTTAGTTTGTGTTACTGGTTCTTGTTGTGAATTATGATGGTTGTTGCTACTGATGTATTGAATTGAATGCTAATGTTCAGCACCTTTGAGCTTAGAGTCTATTATTTCTATGATTATAACTTGTTATTAATGAGAGTTACCTTTTTCAATGCTAGTGTTGTTTTCCATTATGCTAGATCTGGTAGTTCTGTTTAATTGTATGGTTATTATTTGTATTTATTGTTAACATGATTCATGGTGTTTGATTTTAATCCTCAATTGCCAATTTGAATTTTCCTGAATTATATTTTTGCTAAGGATGTGTTCACTTGTCACTTTATATCATAAATCATGTTTCTTTTTATGGGGTGATTTGGATTGATCCATCATTTTGACTTGGTTTTTTACTGTCACTTTACTTGATGAATATCATGATTGTCATCATTCACTTTTATAATTTTGTATTATTTTCCCTCCTATGTAATGTCTAGTCCAAAGTATTTGGTTAAAAACTTGAAATGAATGAGGAATCTTGTGGATTGAGTTTTAACTTAATGTTGAACTGAATTGCAATGACTTTAGTTACATTCTAGGATTGTATATGTTAGATCACCAATTTGCATTGGATAAAGAAGTTTGAATTGGTCTCTTTATTTGGACTGTTTTTCCTATCTTAGTTTAAACTTTTTCGTGATGTATACTTATAATAAAGATCTGCAGGTAACTTAAAAGTCAAGTACCGAATTTGCTGATTACTGTTTCCTTCCTTAATTGCAGGTTAATCATTAAGTCAGTGTATTGTATTGTGAGGAAGTTACATAATTCTGATTTGAATTATTGGTGTTGCGACGTTCAGTTGGGTTTTGGATTGTGGATTTGGCTCTGAATGTCTGGTCAAGCAAGATCCTTTTAATCGGAATTTGGATCTGAAAGTTGGAATTTGGATCTGTATTGATTTCAAGTTTCAACTAATAAATGTCGAGGGGAAGATCTGATGGGTCACAGAAGAAGCGCATAGTTGCTTCCATCTGTGTTGTGACGGTTTTTATTGGTTTATTGTATGTGTATGGTGGATCCATCTTTGGTTCTCAAAGTAGTGGTTCATCTGCTCTAGAATATGGCAAATCATTAAGGAAACTCGGGTCATCATATTTGGGTGCAGATGATGACAATGATGGCAAGCAAGATGAATCTTCATCGAGTTTCGGGCAGGTTGATGAGGAGGACAATATTGTTCCAAAGAGTTTCCCTGTAAGTCTCTTTGTAAACTTAGACAAAAGGGACATCCACTCTATTTTTGCTTTTGATATTTGGTTTTATCCGTCTTTGCATTAATAGAAATAACTAAGTCTCTTGTGTAGGGTTTTCAAGTCAATTTCAGGTTGCCAAGCTCATGTGTACAAGAATTTAGTAATTTCTGATAAATCAATAAATAAATAATAGATACAAGTTATATAAGATGCTTAAAATTACATGTAAATGGAAAATTACAGTTTTCGAAAAAACTGATTTAGTGTCCACATATAGTAACTAAATCAGTCAACAAGACTCATGTTTGCATAATGAAAATAAAATTAATTGTTTCCTGTATAATAAGTGGCCACAATCAAGTTTATGCACATCATTCAGATGCAGCAATATTTTTGGCTCATTATCAATCATGTGATATTTATAATGTTTCTTCTTTTGAAGGTTTGTGATGATCGACATTCGGAGTTGATTCCTTGTTTAGATAGACACCTTATCTATCAACTGCGGATGAAATTGGACTTGTCTGTGATGGAACACTATGAGAGACATTGTCCTCCTGCAGAAAGGCGCTACAATTGCTTGATTCCACCTCCAGCAGGATACAAGGTAAAGCTTTACCAAGAGTTGATGTTGCTAGAATATAAAATAATATCTTGATATTATGTCAGAATATCTAAGCTTATCCCCTTGGATCAATTTTTAATCTTAGAGCATCTCAGATTACCCCCTAGGATTAAGTTTTACATATTTCTTAACTATTATCATGATTTCTTTTCTTACGTTCCTATTTATTCAAGATTAGGAGTCTTGTTAGAATAAATAGAAGTTAGTGCTTAGTCTTTTGTATTAAGTCAGCATCATGTTATTATTAATCACATTCAAAGTTCTTATTATTTCTCTCCTCCTTTTATCTGAAACCCATAACTTCAACAAATGTGATTTTCAATGTATCCTCTGATACATATGTATTATTTTAATCCAAGCATTTGTCAATTCTCTAATGTTTCAGGTCCCTGTTAAGTGGCCAAAAAGCAGAGATGAGGTGTGGAAAGCAAATATCCCGCATACTCACCTAGCACACGAGAAATCTGACCAGAACTGGATGGTTGAAAAAGGTGAAAAGATAGTGTTTCCTGGAGGCGGGACTCATTTTCATTATGGAGCTGATAAGTACATTGCATCAATGGCAAATGTAAGTCTGCATCTGGCTTTACTGGTTTTACCCTTGAGAATGTTTCCAGATATGGGAGTTATGTGGGATATTATCTGTGTTATGCAAGTGTCCGTACATAGTCCTTCTACTTCAAATGAAAATGTTTTCACAGTTTTCCATTTTCATTTGATGGTCCAGAAGTTCAAAATAATCCATATTTTGTTTTTTGTACATTAACGGAACATACATGGTTTGAAGTGTATTTGGTAAATTTAAAATGATACATAAATAATTTATTTGAGATAATTACACCTTATATTTTATCGCCAGTGTATTTGTTTCTCTCCTATTCTTTCTCCTCCCTTTTTCCTTTTATCACTATTTCGTTTTTTGGAATTTTTAATGCGTCCCTCACATCTAACTATGTCATTTTAATACACTTTTATATATAGATGTATGTATTATAAGCTGTGCATTTATATGCAACCACCTTGTAGCTTAAGCTTCTAGAAAAATTGGTCCATACCTTAGTAGCATAATATACCTGATTCATAATTACTAGACATGATATTTTTTCACTCAATAAAAGTTTGCCTATGCATTTTGCTTGTTCATACTATGAGGGATTGTATGTTTCCATTCAATACCTCAAGCATTTCGAAATGTTGTCCTCGAAGATTTAGATATGGTCATTTTCTTTAAATGAGTCATTATCATATCATGTTGGACAATGCTGGTTGTTTTATGTATTCTGTTTATCTAGATTTGCTTGCATTTCATGGATAAGTCATTTTATTAACAATCCAGTTTCAACTTTGCATTGCCAGATGCTTAACTTTTCGAACAATAATCTAAACAATGAAGGAAGATTGCGGACAGTGCTTGATGTTGGCTGTGGTGTTGCAAGTTTCGGAGGATACCTTCTTGCATCTGATATCATTACAATGTCCTTGGCACCAAATGATGTGCATCAAAATCAAATCCAATTTGCCCTCGAAAGAGGAATTCCGGCATATCTTGGTGTGTTGGGAACTAAGAGACTTCCATACCCAAGCAGATCTTTTGAACTTGCTCATTGTTCTCGTTGTCGAATTGATTGGCTTCAGAGAGATGGAATACTACTTCTTGAATTAGACCGGGTTCTCAGGCCAGGAGGTTATTTCGCATACTCGTCTCCAGAAGCATATGCTCAGGATGAAGAGAATCTAAGGATATGGAAAGAAATGAGTGATCTTGTGGGGCGTATGTGTTGGAGAATAGCTTCAAAAAAGGACCAAACTGTTATCTGGCAAAAACCTTTGACAAATGATTGCTATAAAAAAAGAGAACCTGGTACTCGCCCTCCTCTATGCCAGTCTGACGGAGATCCTGATGCAGTTTTTGGAGTAAATATGGAAGTTTGCATCACACCTTACAGTGAACGTGAGTACTCTTTTTTTCTCTGTTATTTGTTGGCTTTTTGTATTCTATTGCTCATAGGAGGAATAAAGATTTCTCTATAATATCAGTTCATAGATATTTCTTTAGTAGCATGCTCTTTAAGTTTTTCCTTTTAGGTTTATCTGTCAATGTATATGTATTCTATGATTTCTATGGTCCATTCTGGCCAAAGGTTGATTATCCTTTGACTGCAATGGATTGTTTGATTTCCATCGAGGAAACAAAAGAGCCCTAACTAACATTGAGTATTAAATGGATTTTTTAATTATTAAAGATTTTTTTTAGAGGTTTCGCCTTTATGTGATCAATAACAAGCCGTGAGTTTGAAACTTACCTACTGAAATTTATGTTGGATTTTATCAGATGACAACAAAGCTAAAGGTAGTGGCTTAGCTCCATGGCCTGCAAGATTGACCAGTCCTCCTCCTAGATTAGCTGATTTTGGCTATTCAAATGAAATGTTCGAAAAGGACACGGTAATTAAAAATTACAATTGAACCTCTTGTTAATGACAGTATACATTTAGATAAACCAACTGTTGGCTTACATTTTATCTTGTGGTACAGGAACTATGGCGAGAGAGAGTTGATAAATACTGGAGTCTCATGAGTAAAAAAATCAAATCAGATACGATAAGGAATATTATGGATATGAAAGCTAACATGGGTTCATTTGGAGCTGCTCTTAAAGACAAGGATGTATGGGTGATGAATGTTGTACCTCAAGATGGACCAAACACACTTAAAGTTATATATGACAGAGGCCTCATAGGCGCCACTCATGACTGGTATTGAATCCATTTTACTTCAATTATAAGTTTATTGATATCTTTCCATTCCAATATTGTCAATTGCAGATCACAGAAAATAGTAGTTTGTTCAAATTTAGCTACAAAATAGTGTTGTAGCGCCACTTCAACAGCTATTCGACAACATTTTATGCTGAATAGCATATTGTAGAACAATAACGATTTGGTCGAATACTGCTACACTATAGTGTCATGTCACCGCTATTTAGCAGCATCTTCTTCTTTGTCAGTTTTTGTTGGTAGTTCTAATGAATGATGAGACATTTGATTCGAAGTTTGAGTCCTAACTAACACGATGCATCTCAAACAGGTGTGAAGCATTCTCAACATACCCCCGGACTTACGACTTGCTCCATGCATGGACTGTCTTGTCTGACGTAGCGAAGAAAGATTGCAGTCCAGAGGATCTATTAATTGAGATGGACCGTGTGCTTAGACCTACCGGTTTTGTAATCTTCCGTGAGAAACAACCAATGATTGATTTTGTGAAGAAGTACTTAACTGCTTTGCACTGGGAAGCAGTTGCAGATTCAGGTTCTGACTCTGTTCAGGATAGTGATGAAGTTATTTTTATCATCCAGAAGAAATTGTGGCTAACTAGTGGAAGCTTCAGGGATACTGAATGAATAGAACAAACATGAAACAACCATTGCATTTTCATTTTTTTAGTATATTATCAGCTGCTGCAAAGGGATCAAAGCACTTCCCAAGTGGAGAAGCAGTAAGCAACTTTACATAATGTTTTCTATTTCCTTCTTTTGATTCTCATTTTTGAGGTAATGATTCAAGTTGTTATTAAGAAATAGGCATCACGCTTTTATAGGCTATTCAAATTTTGCTGCCTGCATTTGGGTATTATGTAAGCTAGTTTAATAATCAAGACATGGCAGTTGACTAAATGATTAAAGTATAGACAATGACTTATCAATTATAATTTATGTAATATATAATTTGAGCATTTTATGCTCAAAATTTCGTCTGTACAATAATATTTTTGTGCTATTCTGTTTAGTATGGCTTGCTCGAGTATCTGTGAGATGACCTCACAATCAATTTCTAGCACAGATTCGGATCCAAATGTTTGTTAATGCATTCTATTACTTGCTCAACAGGTAAATCAAAATTGAATTGCTTAAAAACCATTTTCCCGTCAATTTGATATAGGAAATCATTTAACCATGCTTCATAATTTTGAACTAGAGTTTCATTTTCACAATCATCATAATCAATTTCCTACTCAACTGCCTATTCAGATCAAGATAGGACCGTGACACTTCTCTCACATGTTTAATTATCTTGCTAGTTACTTTCTCATTGGAATCACTACTTTTGATTTGAACTAGCTTTCTTTTATTCAGAAATGTTCCTTTCCTCATTGCAACTACCTTCACATTTGCGCTACTGCTTCTCATGACATCCTCAGAAGCATGTCCAAGTGATAACTCAGTTTGACATCTTTTAGCTTCAAGGACTGTTTCCTCACTTACATTTTAGGATCCTTTTCTATATCGAAAAAGCCTCTAACTTTGAACACAGAACAGTTCACAACAAAAACTGCATTGTTGCTGCTGGTTTCCCTTCCATGAGTATGGAAACTTGCCTGTTCTTATTGCTTTGAACCTTTTATCATCTATTTATAATATAACAATCTAATATAAAAAAAACATGTATATCAGATTATGCCAAAACATTAAGCAAGATCGTGAAAGAATATAAAAGGAATCGAGCTAACATATGAAGGAAGACACAAGGAAGTGCCACACCACAGCTGTCCTACACTTGCAAATAAACATATGTAATTTTTAACTGGATTGGACCATGTTAAACATTGTATATATGCATGACTCAAATTAAAAGTGACATATGATAAATGAAAGCCAAAAACAGGAGTTATCCAAATTAAAAATTGGAATTTGTATCTGCATTCATCAATATTTCATTACATTAATCACAGTTCTCTTGGTTGCTGGATAGTTACAACTCAATTTGAACATAACTAATAACAAAGCAAATATTTAGGGAGAAGAAAATGGAACCATATTACTATACCCTAATGGCTAATAGTAGCAATAAGTTGTTATGATGCAGAATACTTGCATTCTGTCCAACTTTTGCATTAAATAAACTAGTCTAGAGATGTACAGAGGATCCAATGTTAGATTTACACCATCATCTGCTCATGCTCCACGCATAATTGCTCCGTCCAAGACGGAAGCGCATCCGGATTACAGCATTGCAGTTGATCTTCAACTCAATGTTGATCAAATTCCATTGTTGGACCATCATTCACAAGCAAATTAACCCAAGATTCGGCTGAAAAATACATCTGGATCATCGACACTTAATGCAGCAGCCATTGTTGAAGTGCTACTTCTGTTTCGAATGCCGAAAGAATAAGATTTCCTCATTTTATTGAGTTCATCGTCGCGGATGGACCAGTCTAATTTTCCATCAGGAGAGCCCCAGCCAGAGAAGGCAGAAGGTTCCATGGCAACCGAACTAGCAGAAGGAAGCTCGGAAGTAAAGCTCGCAACGCTGCTGCGCTCAATAAAGCTTTGGCTCCACTTCGAAAAGGCATCAACTCTAAATTGTGATGATCCAATCACATTTGAATTGGTAAGATCAAAAGGATTGCCCCAAAGTAGATGGTTTGTGTTCTGATGCACTTGTACTGATGTTGGAGATTGTATTGATGACCCGAAAATGTTTTCAAGGTTAGTAGGATTCACTCCTGCAAGCCTATTTGAAGGAGATCCAAGACCTGTAAGGCGATTTTCAAGTTCCAGAAATTCAGCATTATTTCTAGCATTCATTGAAGTTTTAAATCTGCTTCTCGGCATTTGAAGGGTAGGGACTACAGCATGAAGCTGAATCTGAGTCTGCCACATGGTTCCAGCCGTAGGCGATGATGCTGCAGATGGAGTCAAAGGTGGCGTCGACACAGATTGTATCAAAGAAGACGGAGACCTCAATGTGAAAGAATCCATTGAAGAAGCACTTGGTGAATTTTAATATGATGTAGGTGAAGGTAGAGCAGAACCGGTAGAAGCATACAACGGTCGAAGCTCCTCTGGCTTGTGAGCGAAAAAGCAAACCCTTCTCGTGCATCTGGTTTCATCCTTGCAAAGCCTTGTTCTGTATTGAGCAGGATGAAGCCAGCATTCAAAAATACCATGTGCATATTCACAAGCATCTCCTTTGTTGCATGATCCCTTCCGAAACTCGGGGCAAGGGACGCATGTGTAAAGATATTTCCTCGGATCACGGCGCCTTGCATTCTCCCCAGGATGAACAAAGGGGCACTCAGTCCAATCATGAGAATAAGCCATTGAACAAGTCTTCACTTTGAATGTAAACATCCTAAATTCATCTGTACTAAATATTCCATTCTTTATGTCAGGTAGGGATGGATCAATGGGATAATCTTTCTTCTCAGTTCGAGATGTACCTACATCTTGTTGCTGCTCCACCATTTGGAAACCTATTTCCTTAATACCTATTTCCTTAAGGAAATCGCTGTCGCCATCATCAACATCATCTATACCTTCAAGTATACCTTGTAGTATCCTCTTCCTTGAACCGAAGACACTATTAGAAACCGAGACAATCAAGTCGATGCACCTGTTACCATTTGCATCAGCGGAACTAATATCTGCAGATGCATCAAGCAAAAGCTTAACAACCTCGGCAGAAGCAGCAGAACAACCAGAAACAGCACAATGAAGAGCGGTAGCCCTATCTGTGCCGCATGCTCGATTAACATCAACACAACCGGTTCCGAGAATATAAGATAACACACCCTTGCTTCCAAACAAAGCAGCAACCATAAGAGGTGTCCTCTCTTCATATCCCATTTCATTTGATCCAACCTTCCTTCCATACCATAACCCTACCTCATCAACATCATGATCATCATTTTCAACAGCATTTGTGAACGCCATTACATCATCTTTGGCTGAAAACTCAAGCAAAGCTGAAATCTTATGATGAAGTTCTTGTTGTCTTTGACATTCATTTTCCCTAATCAAACCAGTTTGACAAGGTTTTCTATTCGAACCGTTGCACATGACTTTTGTTTTATCACTCTTTGTTTATCTTCTTCTCTAATACAAAACAGAATCTGTAAAATCAAAAGAGAAAATGTGTTTTAATATGATACTAAACCAGAGAGATTTCTACATATTTAAAGCATAGAAAATTTCCTTTAAAAGATTTCAGTTTAATCAACAATAAACAAAAAGGAATCAGATAGGGAAATAACAAGACACAGATTCTGCTAAATTTGCAACAATGTTTCTAAAAAAATAAAATATTGCAACAAGTTTTGGTTTAATTTT
>Ga0228711_1010942_pt1 | contig 11738 bp, 13 predicted proteins | sample MedpolnodulmetaG_2_FD_177996 | JGI IMG/M metagenome (GOLD analysis project Ga0228711, IMG submission 177996) | Root nodule microbial communities from Medicago polymorpha collected in Santa Monica, California, United States - brown nodules | ecosystem: Host-associated > Plants > Roots > Nodule...
ATATTATATATATATAATTTTTAAAATTTTTTATATATATATATATATATATATATATATATATATATATATATATATATTTGAGTTTTGCATTTATTAGAAATTAATGTACTTTACGTGTAATGTATTGCATATTGTGGACAATTTGACGAATTTCAAACAATTGCGAAACGTTAACGCATTATCGGTTTTCTGTAATCTTACCGAATAATTGATAACTTATGAAATGTTGATGTTTGTGATTGCTGGATGTTGTTGTTCCGGTTTGAGTTCATGCGGAATTGCCGTTTGAAATTACAGGTAAATATAGGCCAAAATGGCTGGAAAAACCATTGCAGACTGCACTCGTTCTGTTTACTGGTGTGAACGGCAGTTAACTGCCGCTGGTGCCAGCGGCAGTTAACTACCGCTGGTGCCAGCGACAGTTAACTACCGCCGGTTCCTTGAACGGCAGTTAACAGCCGTTGGAGGCTTTTAGGTAAATTACTTGTGTCATTGTGAACTTTTGTATGTCAAAAAAGCAATTTTCAAGATATTTTATAGTCCTAGATCTTTTATCCATTGGAGATCTTTAAGAAGACATGTAACTTTATTTCCAAGAGGACATAAGCAATAAAGGACCCAAACCGTTATTGCCTTATAAGAGATTTCACAATGAAAGTTATGTCATCTTTTCACAATTTTACAATAGTACAAGATATTATTTTTGCAATATTTTTCACATCGAACAAACTAGTTACTTCAAATTGTTAAAGCATAACATGCTCTCTTATAAAGTTCATCCCTTCTAGAAAAGAAAAGCAAATGTATTTAAAAGAAGATAAATGATATTTGTACAACTATTTTATGATAATTTTTATGACAACTTTCTCTTTTATACTTACATTTTGTGTTTACTTTCTCTATCTATTGCTTCGATTTTTGTGCATATATCTACTTTTCTTTGTATATCTTTGGGCATCACAAAAGTTGTTCCACAAATAGATGTTCAAATAACATACATCTTAAAAAAATCATATGTAAAGCAAATGTAGTTATGAGGACGGGTATGGTCCAACAAACCTAGCTTCCGTAAACACTCATCTCAACGAACAAGTATATCTATAAACCATTATTTACACTTGAACAGAAGGCAAGCGGGAAACAAGCTACGTCGCTAGACCTTTTTGGATGGCAAAACCAATCCTCGTGAACACAACATTCATGGACCTAGGAGACATGACATTGCTATGCATAACCTTTTGAACTCTATATAAAAGGTCAACAACCTCTGGTGCTAGGAAACCGAAAGTGTCAAAAGCAAATGGTATAAAAGCATGTTGATTGTCAGAACACACTTTCTCATGTTTGGCCACTTTGCTTGATGCAGCTTTTAGGGCTGCCTGTCCTACGGTAAAAGGTCTGACACCTAATCCTACAAGTGGTGAAACCCCAGTCAAGTCTACACGAGCATGTTTTCCACCTACCCATCTGTACACCATAATGTCCGCAGGCCTGAGTGTTGATCTTCTATCTAGTGGGTCAGTCAGGAAGTTCACAGGCGCCTCCTTCTTCACTGATATCCCCGCCCGTTTGAAAATATCAAAAAGTACATCCCTAACAAAGTCATGTCTGTACTTAAAGTCGGGAAGTTCCTTGCAATGAACGACATGCTCCCCAAAAGTATCCAGGCACGCCTTACGACAAACAGGGCACACTTCATCAATAGAAAACAGTGGAATCATAAGACGATATCTAAGGATAGTACGATACTCCACTGGTGACATATGCTGACCTAACCCATCAATCAGGATAGCTAGAAGAAAATCCTGAGCATGTGCTGCTTGCAAACATCCAAAAATTGCCTTTTGTCTCGTGGTCATGTCAAACTTAACTTCCATATCCTGAACACTTTTACTAAAAAGAGCACTCGCCAAAACATGTTGTGCTTTAGGAGGGACGGTGTCTTTGCTAGTAAAACTGCTAATATCAAAATCTGGAATCGCACCACGAAAACCATTATCAAAATCCGAATCCATGCCACATAACCCACTGTCTCTCAAAATATGATCTTGTAGCACCCAAGATTGTGCCCTAGAAGCCACAAAAGCGTACGAAGAAGCCTCTAATGTTGAGTACAAACCCAACCCTCCAAACCTAATAGGTAAAGAGGCCAACCTCCATTGAAGGTCCCCAAAGAAAGGACCTCCACCAACCACAATGTCCTCAACCGCTTCACGTAGCTCTTTATCAAACAACATAGCCGCCTCCTCCATGGGAATCGGTTGGCACGTCCTTAAGCCAAAGAAAAGTTTGGCAATACCCATGCACGATCAAAGTAGAAGAAGCTCACTCTGAGGATCTCGTAACTGAGGAAGAAGATGCATTAACTCAGCAGCCCTAGAAGCTCTCTTCATGGCCAACCCCTCAATAAAACCTTTATCTCGGCTAACAGCCCCTCCGAGCAATTTCACCCCTAACGCCGGCCTCCCAATCTCCGCAGGGAACAACCCCCCACGATGCTTATTACCATCACATGAAGGCCAAAAGATCTCAGTCTTACGAATATTCAATTCAAGGCCCAATTCTGGCCCAAAAACCCGAATGATGTCTAAAGCTTTAGCCACCTCCTCTGAATACCCTACAAGAGTCCCATCATTAAGGTACCAAGCATGAAGAAGAAGCTTGCAACTATCTCTAATCTGATGAATAAGAGGATGCAATACTAGAGCAAAAAGGAGCGGTCCTAATGGGTCGCCTTGTTGCACTCCAGTAGCAGACATAATATGACCATCACCAAGGTATAATCTCGCTGCCTGTCCATAAAGAAATTCAACCCATAAAGAAATAGATGGACATCTCAATCTCACCTCACGTAGTAGTGCCGACCTGTCTACCAAGTTGAAAGCATTCGAAAAATCTACTGTAAGCATAGTTAAGGAACCATCTCCATGTCGCAGGTTCATCACCTTGTTGATATTGTGCAAAATAGCCTCCACCCCACCTGAAACCCCCAACACCAAACTGAAAGTCATTGAGATATTTAGCCATATCTTTACCAACTCCTTTCATAGCAACTTTGGATACCAGACGCCTCCAAATAGTACCAACTGCAATAGGGCGTATCTCACCATGAGACTTTAACAATGGTGTCAAAGGTGCAGAAGCTACAAACTCTGCCAAACTCAATGGACATCTTCCTCCTAACCATAGGTTAACCACTAAAGTGATAACACATAAGAGATCTCTAGCCACAGCTGAACCTTCTCCACACAATGCATCTAATAGGTGTTGGGCTCACAGACCGTCTCTACAACAAGATGTCCGTTTAGGAAACGACTTAATGCATTTGAGAACGGTGTCAACTTCAACCACAAAGGGAGCTTCAGAAAACAAGGTGGTCAGCATAGAGGGAGGTGGCCTGTACGGGTGTTTGACCCCCAAAATTTCCATAGTATCTTCATTATATGGGGCTACTCCGGATGACCCCAACACTTACACTGCTGCTGTGAAGTGTCCATCAACAACCTTACGAAGGCATTGTTTGATGTTATGACCCATCTTTTTGTCTTTTTCCTCAAAATCCTCTCCTCCATTACCTGTATCAACTTGTCCAGATTCGCTCAACACACCACCAACCAACTCAACAAAACCATGAGTTTCTCTCCACTTAGCCAAACAACCCAGGATATGACATTGTTGCAAGGACTCCCTATTTCCAGACCTACGATCTTTCCTAGTTTGAGGTTTGAACACCTGTAAAGTGCAACGAGGAAGCAACAACAAACAAACCCAAGAGCCCACATAACCTAGATCATCAACCACCTGATAAAGAGAATCATTTAATGCCTGAGAGAATGCAAGACGACAACTATGAGGAATACTCTTCACAGTGAAGATAGGAACATGGAGGACTTCATCCAACAACCTTGCATCCAAAACCATCCCCTCCTTTGCAGCAATAGCAACAAAGTCTTTTCTAGATGGTTTTACAATATGAATAATGTGACTCCCAACCTCCCACATCTCATCAGTAACACGAACCATACCATCAAGATGATGACACACACGACTCTTAGCATGAAAACTCATACACATTCCTCACATCCATTGTTTAACCAACCTCAAAGACTCCTCCAAAGCCATAAAAAAACTCCAATCACTCTCAAGGGCTTTCCGTATCATACTTTTCTGTTCGTCGGTACTAAGGTGTAATGACTTAAGATGGTGCGCTAAACGAGAAACACCCTTGCTCCCTTGCACACTATATGGGCAACAATGGAACTCCCGGAATGGACAATGAAGACGTCCAAGTTGAGTAGAAGTCATTGAAAAATGAAAAATTGTCCCTCTTTACTATACTATACAAATGAGTAACCAAAAATTAAAAGGTTCCTAAAAAAATATTTGGTTGAGGAATTTCAACAAACATTTTGTGGGCATGAGTGAAAAATTGTATTTTGAAATGAAAAATTGATGAGAATAATGTGGTAATGTGATGATAGATGAGTGATGAAAAAAGAGGGTATATGAGAGTAAACTTACCCAATGACATGGTTTTGTAAATGAAATCAAAGAGATTAAAATGAAGGGATGAAGTTTAAGAAACAAAAAGACAAATGGTTGGTGGGTGAAAAAGATGTGATTTGAAAAAATGGGTTAGTGTAGAGATGGGATAACTCAAAGATTGAGTTGAGATTGGGTTGAGATTTGAGGGTTCAAATGGGTTTGTAGTAGGGGAAGGGTTTGTTGGTGTTGTGTAAAGAGCAACCAAGGTAAAGGAAAGAAGATGAAGCATAGTTGAAAGATGGAATAGAAGATGATGACATGGTTAATTTGAAAGAGAAAGGGGAAAAGATGAAGGTTTGAGAAAAGAGGATGGGAAATAGAAGATGGTAAAGAGAGGGAGAGAGCTTACGGTGAACATGTATTTCATCCGTGAAGGGGCAGGGAGGGAATAGAGCAGCAAATAAATTGTCTTCAATCATATATGTTCGTTTCTACGTCCCACCTGCATAAGAGTTTATCAAAAGAGACTCCAGAAGTTATAAAGAGATTTGACATTTTTTTTAAAAAAATTTCACACTCACTAAGTAATACACTGCATTGCAACTAGTACATTGAAGGTAAGCTGTTTGTACGTATCCTCCAAAGAGAAACCATTACTCTTGTTGAAATTTTCAATTTTCAAATAAGCAATAAGTTTACAACCTCTTTAAGATAATCATTATCAATTACATCATTCATCAATAATTAATAAGATAATCATTATCAAAAGAAGGATAAACAATGTCTAGAAGAAAAACCACACCGTTCGATTCCTCATTCCAACCTCCCATTTTCGAGTACATAGCCCATGTGCCACATTACATCAAAAGACGGATAAACATTGTCCAGAAGAAAAACCACACCGATCGATTCCTCATTCCAACCCTCCATTTTCGAGTACATAACCCATGTGCCACATTACATCAAAAGAAGGATAAACAATGTCTAGAAGAAAAACCACACTGATCGATTCCTCATTCCACCCCCCCATTTTCGAGTACATAGCCCATGTGCCACATTACATCAAAAGAAGGATAAACAATGTCTATAAGAAAAACCACACCGATCGATTCCTCATTCCAACCCCCCATCTTTGAGTACATAGCCCATGTGCCACGTTACATTGAAAGAAGGATAAACAATGTCTAGAAGAAAAACCACATCGATCGATTCCACATTCCATCCCCCCATCTTCGAGTACATAGCCCATTTGCCACGTTACATCAAAAAGTACATCTAGATCATATGCTTCTCTACAAACAAGAATGATTATGGCCAATTTGGATATTCCAAAAATAACATAGGAAAAATTACTTAGCCTCAAACAACATTGTTACCAGACAATCAGGTCGAGGAATAAATATCTAACCTTGTTCACCAAAGAAATCATATAAAGCTGCAGGAAAACAATATTATTTGACTCAAACACATTATTTAAAAGACTAATGCCCATTTTACAACGTTGGGGAATTCAAAACTCAACACCTTCAAGTCACACGACTAAACTCTTTCCACTGAACTAACATCTTTCATTTTAACAATCCATACACTAACTATAATTATTTTGTATATATAATAGGAATAGGCTGAAAAACTAACGATGTTATGCGATTCTTAATTTCAGGAGCTTGAATAGTATGGCCATCTCCATGATGATACATAAACAATGCCATTCTAGCAAGATTTACAGCTGTATCTATGAAACATTGAGAGGAAGATGATCTATGAGCTTCTTTATTCAACTTCTTCCACTCTATAAACATCATGGACTTAACATACTCACAAGCCTCTACTTCAGAAGCTCCTGTATCATTCATGTAGCATTGAATTGACTTTGGGATATCACCTGTCTCTTTTTCACGCTTTAAAAAGGAAAAGAAAAATAATTAGTGAAATTTTTTAGGTTTAATTGCATTTTTAGTCTGCTTAGAGAAGCCAAAAAATACACTTACTTTATATGTTCCGAGGTCATTAGCAAGGCGTAAAATTATTGCTGAAAGCCTAATTATGTTGGAGTTTTCTTCTAAACAAACCAAGTCTTCCATTCTGAATGAATGTGGAATCACAAAGTAAGCATGAGTAAGTATAGCAGGTGCACTTATGGAAATCCATGCATTCTCTAAGTATTCTCCAAGGCTTGGTGTGTAACCACTATGGTACCACTTTGCTTCAATCAAATATGATTTACATAGATCTGCCCACTATTAACACAACTAAGGATAATCAATGAAACAAAATATCTTGCTTAACACTATAGCAAAAAATAAAAAAATTATATAATATTTCTTAATTGTAACACCCCTAATTTCACAACCAAATATTTATTTTATTTTATTTTATTTTATTATTATTATTATTATTATTATTAGCTATGAGGGTTCATGTTGGAGATCAAATTGAGAATTTCACCATAATCTCAAGAAACAAATGAGGTAACATATAGAAATACATAGTAATATTGATGAGATGATTTTCTCCTTGTCTAGTACATCAAAATACATTTTTATTATATGTCACTGAGTTTTTTTACTCACTATGTTTGTGTGATGAGAAAATCCCTAAAAAAAAAAAATGTTTGTGTGATGTTTTCAGGTTTAGCTTGACGTTGGAAAGTTGAAAAATATGGTCAGACTATTCGTCTTCAATTCAACGTAGAGTTCTTGGTTGCCAAATTGCAATTACAGTTGTAGACTAGTAATTTTTTTTTTCTACATTATATTATTTGGTTATATTTTATGGAATTGATGTATTTAAGGTCTTTTTCCCTAAAAAAATGTATTTAAGGTCTTTAAAGTATTCAAGTTTTACCAAAGTTCATATTTTTTCGAAAATTTATCTTGGACTCTAGTACGAAATATCTTTCTAAATATTACATTAATTATACCATAACAACAACAACAACAATAATAATAATAATAATATTTAAAAAAAAAATAATAATGATAATAATAATAATATTGCTTACCGCTTTCTTTAAGTATAGAGTCACATGGTACCCAAACTCAAGTTCATTCACAAAGTAAAATATTGATAATCCATGGCATTTAGATCCCATCTAGAATCACAAGAAAAATATTGATAATTACTCACTAATAATAAGAAAATATTTCAATAAATTGAGGAAGTAAAAAACAAATTATTGAAGGAATTGACCTATCAATTGCTTTTGTGAAGAGCTCTAGTTCTTCCAATGTGCCATACACATCGTACACATCATCAATGATGGTAATAAAGGAATTGACCTTTGTCATAACTTTTCGTAAATATTGAAAATGTGGTTTGAAATTTGTTCCCACAGTCCAAACAAAGTTCTCAACCAATCTATCCCTTGCAAAGCTCAAATTATCTCCAAGTTTAGTTCTTTTCCACCATCTTAAAATATACCCAAAAAAGTTAAGCATTAGTCGTAAGTATCATCTCTATCTGAATTTATAGTATGCCTAAAAGTGAGCAACTAAGTTTTTTATTTATTATTCATTAAATTAATTTTTTTTAAAATAAAATTGTTTAAAACATAATTTTATTTAAATATTCTCTATTTAAATCTAAAATAGCTAGCTTTCAATAAAAATCTATTTTGAGTTGTTCTAAAAAAAATCAATTTTGAAAAAAGATTTTCTTAAATATGTAATTTTTATCGTGGTAAACAAACACAACTTCTGTTTTTTTCTTTTAATCTCTAAAAATTAGACACTACTATGTGACCATGTAATATATTTATCAAGAAACTAATACTTGAAGTCGGTTAGCACCTTGACGTATACTTAAGGTCTTCTTGGTATAAGCTTTGAAGAATGTTGAAATCCAATTGAGCAAATTCAAGTAAAACATGATTTTTATTTTCTTGTCTTTCGTATATATCAATGAACCACCGAGCCTCCCATCGAGGAATTCCCCAATGTAGTGGATGCTCCAAAGCATGACTTATTTGAAGTGATATGTTCTTATCTCCATTTTTGTCCAAAAATTCTGAGAAACTTGGATGTGACATCTCTTGCTTTATCCAATATAGGTTCATCTTCAAACAAATGAAATGATGCTTCATACAATGATAACATTCCCTCAACATCAACAAACGGACCTTTCTTGAAATTACATATTTCATCTTCAAAGCAAACAAAAATATCTGCAAAAAATAATTATATAATATAAATTAATATTCAAATTAACAATAATACTCCAAGGAATATATGGTATCAAATTTTGGTCTTGTCATGACACTTAATTTTGCAGAGAATGGTCCTGTAGATTTAATGACCTGTAGATATATCATAACCATATTGCCTCAAGAGTCTGAACTCAAGTGCTGTGGCATGTAAATTCTTCTTCAACTTGGATGTTTGTTTGTTGTAAATGTTATCCAATATATCCCTAATTTCATTGTTAAAATGGTAGGCCACACCAAGCCTTTGCAATACATCAATAAACTCAAGTTGATCAACCTCATTTTCCGTTTTATTAAACATCATTCTTACTTTTTCCTTTAACACTGAGCATTGCTTTGTGTACATCATTTCCTGAATTAAGTAGAAAAAGAAGTAGACAATGTTAACATTTTTCATATTTAGGACTAGTATTTAAATATATAAAGATTTGATGTTGTAGAAGTGACTCAAAATTGGATTTATGGAAGTGTAAAATTGGGGCCCGATTTGGACAAATCGGTGGCCGATTTTGACTGGTTTTCCAGCCTTTGCATTCGGCGTCCGATTGGTGAAAATCGGAGGTCGATTCTGCGAAACAGCATAAAAATATAATGTATTTTTATGGGCTAGATTTGTTCTAATTTTATGAGGGATACTTTTACTATAAATATAGACCTTGTATCAGATGTAAACCTTGAGAGAGGGGGCTGAAAACAAGGGTTTAGAAACAAACAACAAACTAGGGTTTAGAGAGGGTCTTCTCTAAGCGGGAGACACTAGGGTTGGGATTGATTCACCTTGGGAAATACTATTAGGATTGAGACTCTTGGTCACGGGAAGAGATTGAGACTTTGGGTAGAATTAGGTTTGAAGACTAATTCTTGTAACCCTTTGATATCTCTTTGTAAAGTTACTCATCATTATAGTGGAACGGAGGGCTGCTCTCTCCCTCAGACTAGGTCAGTATTGGACCAAACTAGGTAAACAAATTTTGTGTGTTCTCTCTTTCTTTCTCTTGCGGTTTTCTACTTTTTCTTGTGTTTATTACTATCACCCACATTGTTTTGGTTACTTGATTACTTTGCTCTACGCATCAAGTATTTTATTGGTGTGATATTTAAAGAATTCACAACAATTGGCACCCACCGTGGGGCAAAGATCAAACGATAATTGTGTACCATGGGTTCAAATTTGGATATTGAGAAATTTACTGGAGATAATGATTTTGGGTTATGGAAGGTAAAGATGGAAGTGATGTTAATATAACAAAAGTGTGAGAAAGCTTTGAAGGCTGAAGGTGCGTTATCGATCACCATGTCACAAGCGGAGAAGACCGATATGGTGGACAAGGCCAGGATTGCCATTGTCTTGTGGCTCGGGGATAAAGTTTTGAGAGATGTAGCGAAGGAACCAACCGCGACATCGATGTGGTCAAAGTTGGAGTCTTTGTATATGTCAAAGTCTTTGGCTCATCGGAAATTCCTAAAGCAACAACTCTACTCATTCAAGATGATGGAGTCAAAGGCCATCATGGAGCAACTTGCGGAGTTCAACAGAATCCTTGATGACTTGGAGAACATTGAGGATGGGGGTGCTTTGGTGGTGTGTTGTTGGGAGGATGAAGAAGGTGATGTTTCTCACCTTGGGAATGATGCCTTGTAGAGTGATGAATCAATAAATTAGAGTTTTTAATATATCATTTGAGTCCATTTTATTTAGATTTTATTGTTTTTATTTCCTTTTTTAGAACTATTTTACTTCAATTGCAAGTTATTTAATTTTAGGAACGAATATTCTAAAGATTGAGTCTTGGAACAAAAGAAAGGAGATTTGGAGCTGATTCAGGCTAAAAATACGAAGATTGAATGCAAAAATATGATGCCCCCAAGTCAGAAGCTTGGCACGGCCCATGCCACCAGCCACACGGCCGTGCCAGCACCCAGAGTCACCTTTTGCTGCTTTTGGCTTCCCGGACAAGCTGCCTATTAGTTTATTTTTGACCTAAAGCTCGTGGTTTCTTGTGCAACACTTTAGTGATTTATTTCTTAGGGCTTATGTCATTGTTAGACTATAAATAGAGCAACCATCATGCTTGTATAATTATCTTTTGTTCTTGAAATTCAATAGTGACAATTGTTTTCTCTTAATAAAAGTTCTTCTTTTATTATTTTATTTTTATGTTCTTCTCCTTCTTCTCTTCTATGTCTACGATGAACATGAGTGAGTATACTCTTCTTGTCTTGGGATTGTTGGATGAGTCTAATGACCTAATCCTAATCAAACCAAGCCTCGAATCCTAATTTTATGTAAATCTACCTTCTTATCTAATTTCATCGTTTTTATAATGAATTAACAAGTATCAAATTCATAATGCGACAACGGCTGGTTAGTACTTGTTAATTCATCATCACAAATATCAAAGCGAATCATCGAAAGAAGAAGTTTTGATATTGGAACAAGTGAAATTAGACAAGGATTGCGAAACATGAGAATAGTCTAGTAAACCTTGAGACAATAAAGTTTTGTTCTTCAAGGATTCTAATAGCAATCAACCATGAGAATAGGCATGGTTGCTAGAGGAACACTCTCATTGAAACCGAAAGGAGATGTGATAGGCTTAAGAGAAACTTGTCTTTAGAAAGTAGGTCCATCATAAAGTTCTAGGTATAGGATTTGGTTTGTGAAGGGTTTGTCACCAAGATGAACCAATAATCCCAAGGCGCTCTTTATTATTACTTTTAAACCGTTAAAATTCCAACTTTTCAACTGAACTTTCTTCTAATCATTCATAAAATTTAATTGAATTAAACAAACTCCCTGTTGTGCACTTGCGGATTTACCCCATCATAGAGCGGTGTTCGTCTAGAGAGACGTTAAACACTCAACATCAGCCTGGAGAGGCGGTGGTAAGAATACTCATGGTCAGTCTGAAGAGGGAGTGTAACAGCCCGATTTTCGCTAGATTTATTCTATTATTTATTTATGTGTGTTTATATGTGCTTATATGTGATTAATTGCCTCTGTGTGTATTTTGGGTTAGGATTAGTGGATTTCGGTGTTAGAAGG
>Ga0228711_1010948_pt1 | contig 11731 bp, 14 predicted proteins | sample MedpolnodulmetaG_2_FD_177996 | JGI IMG/M metagenome (GOLD analysis project Ga0228711, IMG submission 177996) | Root nodule microbial communities from Medicago polymorpha collected in Santa Monica, California, United States - brown nodules | ecosystem: Host-associated > Plants > Roots > Nodule...
GATAAGTTATCACCGAGTATGGTTTGTCATTTTAATTTTTTTTTTCCTTTAACATTATCCTTTAAACCAAAAGGCATTGCGTATGAGTGTGTTTTTTGATACTGTGTTGGCTGAAAATCTGGGAAATAGGAAAAGATAGCACGGCAAAAACAATTTTCTTTCCGAAAATTAAAATGAAAACTAAATGAAATAAGAGAAGAATGGAAGACATTCACTGTTTTTGTTTGAAGTGTGTCTAATTGGATATGAATTTGGATAGTGGATATGATTTTTGTTAGAACTGCATCATACACAAAAAATCATTAAAGATAGAACTCATCCTCGTTCTAATAAAAACACCGTTTAACACAAAAAGCTTTAATAAAAACAACAACTTCAGCAATAACAGCAAACATCGTTTAACATATTAATATTCAGGCTGTAGTAGGTCATTTAATGAGGTCCATTGGTGGACCTTTACTTTTGGGGTCCATAATAGGGGCTCCCTATATGTTTATTTGCATTTATTTTACAAATTTCCAAGATTAAAATTGAAAAAATTCTGAAAAAAGACCATTCTGGATTTTAAAATCCGGATAAATCTGGAAAATTCTAACAATTCATTTCGGAAAACTAATTCCGAACCAGGGGTAAAGTGGAAAAAAAATAGGACGCGCGAGGAAAGACATAGGATGGAAAAAGTAAAACTCTAAATATAGTCTCACTGGAGCATGGTAATACAGTTTCATGGGTGGACCTTTATTTTTAGGGTCCATATTAGGGACTTCCGTAGTTCACAAGTAACAATAAAGAAAAGGTGTATAATACAAAATGCCTTCAGAAAGTTATGATTTGTAAATCAAAAATTGAGAGGGAATATAAACAAATCACTGTACAGTTAGCCTTTGACAGACATGATCCAGCATACCCTTTGAACATTCCCTGGTAATTGAAGGTGCACCTACCATGTTTTTTCTAAGGAACACAAATTTACACCTGCATTTATGACATAATACAATGCAGCAGAAATATATTGAGGGTATAAGAAAAAAGAGAACAGACATGAATGGAAGCTGTAATTTTTATCTTAACATTTACAAGATATAAACATTGAACATATCAATCAAATGGGCCCCACCTCATGAATTTTCATCACAAAGGTCGGTTTGGGATTCACTGGTTTGTAAGCTTGGAGGAGACCATTGATCTGGCACCATCAGAAAATATAAGCTCATCGCTTTCCTGAACCGTTTCTTGTACTGCTGTGGTGATATAACAGTTGGAGAAGTATTCTTGGGTCCACCAAGAATGCCTGAGGTCTTCACCCAAGTTTCAAGGTGCTTGTCCCATGTATACTGCCTCATAAAATCAATGATGCCTAAAACTAGCTCATGCTTCTCCTCATCCACGCCAACAAGCAGTGAGTAGTCCATCACATATATTGACTGCAACCATATGCACACAATAGTATATTACCTAAAGATATAAATATTGGGAATTGCTTTCTCTAATAGTTACATAGCAGACATAATAAACCAATGTATTAAAAACTGAACCAACCAGTTGAACCAGGAGCTGGCCAGTTCATGGTTGGTTTGATCTCAGTTGTACTGTAGTCTGGTAGAACTGGATTGAACCAGGGATGAACTGTGGTGGTTCAACCCATTTTTATTTTATTTTTACTTTTAAATACTTGTATACCTTTTGTTTATTTATTAGTCATTCTCCGGTCCGGTTTTCAAAACATTGTGATAGTCTTTACTATGTATGAATGTATTTTATGCTCGAAATGAAGTTATCTCACGATTTCACTGGATAAATCCTACATACACGATGGCCAAACCAGTTTTGGCTATTCTTTGTTCTCACTTGAAAGTTAAAAATGTAAACAGAGATAGGGTTACTTATGTGAGTTTTCCTTTCTAACATCACAATCAAAAGAAAAGAGGGAAATGAAATTGAATGCAAGAAAACCCATGAAGCTAAAATTAGGGTAAAGCATGAAAATTAAGAAGGGCAATCAGACTTACAGCAAGGAATGCAGTATCATTCCACACAGCTCTCTCAAGAAGCCGCTTTGCCTTATTCCCAACAAATATTGGAGAGGTTGGCATAGCTTCAATGAGATTCTGATCCAGCAGAACTTTATTGCTCCCACTTGTATCTGGATTGTACCTTGATCGAGAAGAACCTTTGAGATCATAAAGCCGTCTTATGTTGCGCCGATAAAGAAGATTTTCCATAACCAAAACATCCATTTTTGTTTCCTTCCCTCCTTTGAGATGCTTTGATGTTACCTTCAAAGAAAACAAAGACATACAAGCGCACACAATGAGAACTGACAAACATATCAATTATTTAGACTAGGAAAGCTGTATCACAAGATTCAAAGATAAATCTATGATGAAACCATTTATTTGGTTGCACAAGAGTGTTTTCTTCATGCGACAGTTTCTAAAATATAGGATGGAACATAAATCTGATAAAAATATTTGGACTTCCTGTAAATATTCTATATGACATCAGAACATAGGTTAATTTAACAAAAAGTACCTGATAAATTCCCAAGATCTTTGCCAGACAAGTTGGGCTTCCTGTACTGATTGACTCTGATAAATATTTAAAATAAGCCGGTGCAAACTTGATAAATGATTCAAGCTCTGTCTTTGTAACCTGCTTGACGATAAATCTATCATCCAAGGTTTTTGCAAAGAAAACATTGCTCTTTCCTCCCTGAGCCCCCCACTTCTTACAACGACTAAGGGACCGCACAAAATCAAGCTCAGAAGGGCAACAAGTTCTTCTTAGAGCCTCAAATCTCTTTGCATAGTAGCAAGTTACATTATATTTCACTTTTCCAAGGGAACTGTCATCATTAAAAGAAACCCTTGCATGAAAATCCTTTGAATACAGGAGGGAATCCCCAACCATCCGAGACCCAGAAGTGGATAACGTCATGCTCTCTTCAGATGATCCAAAACTTCTGTAGCTGTTCGTAATTGTCTCATCCAAAGAGTTGAGAGAAAGTAGGCTTGTCGAATCAAATAGTGGCAATGAAACTGAACTTTCTAGACTGTCTTTAGGCCTATCAGATTCTGACATCTGGATATGATAATCTTTTGATACAAGCACATGTGCTATAACACTAGTCGGTTCATCATCATAGACTGGCACTATTGTATCATTAATGCCAACAGGAAGAAGCAGTCTAGCACCCGTCTGGCGGTCCAACTCTCGAAATGATAAAATATGGACAAAGTTGTAATCAACAAGTTTCTGTGTATTGAAGGCAGAAGTTTTGTCGAATGAACATGAGTTAGCAAAAGGCATCCCAGACCATCTAGTGTCAAGACCTTTGGAATGCAATTTAGAGTCATGAGTGTATCCTGTTTCGGTTCCACCTATACCAGCAGTATAATTATCAAGATTTGATTTTGCAGTAGCTATTACCGTAGGTGAATGAACTGTCACAGCTGCTACATCAGGAGCTGGACAACCATTTTCTTCGTATAGTATATTTTCCGGGTGGTTCTCCCCAGTCCATGCTGCGTCAAGGGTATCAGATAAATTGGCCACATTACGAGATCCCCCCTCGGACGAAGTCCTCCTCCTCCGGATAGCTCCTCCAAACTCCGAAGAGTTTGATTTATCATTGATATTTGTGTCATGAGAGAGAGAAAGATCAAATTTACTCTGGCCTGTGTCTTTACTCTTGTCCTCACCTTTGATCATTTCACCAGACTGGCTAAGGTGGCTAGAGTTTTCTAAATCAAGGTTTCCATCAGGTTTTGTTTCCAAAAGAAAGGAATCAGAACTGCTATGGCTTCTTGCAGACCTAGTGACCACATCTGTCTCCACAACTTTTTCCTTAGAACCAATTGATTTCACTTTCTGATAGCAGTTCTTTGAATCTTCTGAAAGAGTAATTTTACCTTGATTGGATGCATATATCAGGCGCTGGTCCCATACAAAAGAAAGAATAAGGATATGCCGGCGCAATTTACAGAGCTCTAGAACATCAACCATGAGCCCACCAGTTATGCCCTCTTGATGCAGAAACTTCTGTAACAAGTCCTAGATATTCAACATTACAAAAGCGAAACCAAGTATTAATGTGCAATCACTTCTTATCGAGCAAGGAAAATTAACAAAATTTAAATGAACCCAATTCATTTATCAATTAATCTGGTAAGTGGAGGACTAGAAAGAACAAGAATGTAGTCGAAAATTTTAATCATGTTCATTTGGAAACTCTTCTTTTGGGAAGAAAAGGGGAAGAGGGGAGGCATCAAGAGAGTAGTTGAAAGACAAGGCAATGAATCACAACATCTCAAACCACCTACCTCAGATTCTTCTTTCTCTTTCTGCAGAATTCCTTTAAGTTCAACAATCAAATGCCTAAAATCTGCCACTGCCTTTCCACCCTCCTGCAGCACAGGACCTGAAAACTTCTCTGAAATTTGATTTAGAGCGCTGCACACTTCACTGAACAGTATTTCCGCCTTGTTATGTACCTGCTGGACAAGATCAACAATCTCGTGAATACAGAAAAGACTCAGCAGTGAGTGCTATATCCAATATACCAACTAAGATTAGCTTATCAACCTCATGTGTTTCTTTCTGTAGCCAGTCCTGACTATCGTAGTTGAATTCAAGTTTAGATGGAGGAAGATAAACAGAATTAAGATCAATCGAAGCATAACGAAAGCAGGCCACCATCTTCCCAAATCTGCACACAAGAAAAAAAAATGATTCAAGACAACCCCATGTTTGATGTAACTTCCATCTGAATTGGGGACTAGGTATTTTAAGTGCTACACAATCCTATGTGATGCAGTTCAACCATCACACTTTATTGGTAAAGACTTTTTCTTGTAACTGATTAAACAAAAGCACCAACTATGTAAGAATTTCAAGTTCAGTATATTTTTTTATCATTATACTATTCAACCACACCCTTATGAGGAGAAAAGCATACCCATAGAATCTTAAACAATCTCTGTGAAGAGAATGACCACAATTTGCAACCCTGCTTGCTGCTGCATGATTTGAGAAACTCAGCTCCAAGAATTTCCCAAAGGATAGGCCCCAAGCAGCATCAGACATAACTACTCTCCGTGTGGCAGGAGGAAAACCATTTACACGAGGACATTTCAGGCACCTGTGCCACATCCAGATTTTACCTTCCCCTTCCCCTGTTAAAGGAAACTCTGATAGTTTCTTCACAGAAATTGTCAGGCTCCCTTGCCGATGAGTATAACAATGAACATGAGCTTCCGGTGGCATTTCACATGAGCGGCAAGTGTATTTCTAAAATGGAAATATTAATTTTGTGAGTTTTGAAGTCCCAAGATAGCAATTGGTGATAAAATTTATTTGAAAAATAAGTGATTTGGAAAAACGAATACCTCGTCAAATAGTTGATCTTTCAAAAATCGACCCAAAGGCTTATCAGAGCTTCCATAGTATTTAATTCTTACAAGATGCGACCTTTCACAAACAGTTCCTTTCCACACACAACGTGTTGATAAGAAAACCAAAATACTCTGATGGTCAGAAGTTGAGGGAGGAAAATCTTCTTTTGAATGTATCATGTCATTATCAAAATTATTATTATTGTCATCGTGTTTTACAATAGGTGACTCAGGATCAGGTCCTTGATCTGAAGCCAATGCTACAGCTTTGATATGGTTATTGCCATCTCTCCCGGAAGGCTCTAAGGTACCAAAGAAATCTGAAATAATATCAGCATGTATCATTGTCTTTGTTCCCTCATCTTGTCTGCAATGTAAGGATTCCTTGGGACGTTCTTTGTCATCCTTCTCAAAAGCAGTATTTGTGGGGAAACTACTGCAGTGGGAAGATGACATATCCTGAGCTAATTGTGAGACGTCCCCAGAGATCTCATGCATGTGGATCGACTCACCCGCAAGTGATCTTTCAACGGATCCACTGCAGCTAGATGAAGTTCTACGCGTCTTGTAGCCATCATTACATTTTGGTACTTCTTTATTAGTTTCAGCTCCCTGATGCCCTCTACCGGTGACAGAAGAAAATCCAGGGATAGTTGAAATGGATTTTACAATACTAGATGGTTTATCAGGTAGTGCAACAGTTATGGGAGATTTCAAGGGAAACTCTAGAGGTGAAGCACCTTCATCTGCCAAAAAAGATGTTTCCAGCGCCAAATGATAGGCTGCAAAGACTCCATATTGGACTACATGTTTCACCTTCTTCAACTCATCCCCATTAGAGCCTTTAAGCAAGATCTTCAGAGTAAAACATAAAAAATACACAATGAATAAAAACAGGGAGAAAAGTGGACCACCAGAACAACCTAACTTTTCTTTTTTTTGACCAAAACCTAACTTTTCTTTATAACTTATTATTCTGTGTCAATTATGTTAAGTACAGACCCTAACTAGGTTAATAAAAAATAGAAAATACAAATTACAGCGGCAGTATGTAGCCCAGATACGTAGTACGAATACAGATACGTGGATACACAAATTTTGAATTTCAAGATACAACACAGAGGTACGTTAACAAAACTTAATAAAAAAAACTTATATAGATGTATGATACTTGTAAAGAAATAGACAATAATAACTCATCATTAATGTATAATCTCAATTTACTACAGATACTTGTGGTTAAAAATAAAATTGTAGAGTTTTTGTCAAAATTCAAATATTTTAGAAGGACGCGGAAACTGCAACAACAAAAACGGAAAAGGTGCAAGGCTTTTCTTTGTTTATGAGGGAAATAGATTTTTCTTTCAATAAAAAAAACTAAATTTTTAAAAAATATATATAATCTATAAGCAAAAATGTCAAAAAATATATGTAAAAAATAGTTTTAAAAACGTAATGCTCCCACAGTGTCCTTCTGTATCAAACCACAACAAAGACGTGTCCACAAAGCATCTCAAACATATTCGGGAATACATATATAAAAAATGGATACTTCTAGGATACGTATTCGAAAGTATCGTAGTAGTATCCACAAAGTACCTCAAACATATCCGATAAATAAATTTTAAAAAAATGGATACTAGGATACATATCCGGAAGTATCCTAGGAGTGTCAGTATCCCACACGGATACGCCTCCTATTTTGGAGTATCCGGGCTTCACATACTGTTAGAATATAAGAAAATATAGGAAACAAATGTATCGACCTAAAAGTTTGGGATACATAATAAACCGTAACAAAGATATAGGACTTGAAGTCTATGTGCAACAACATGTGCATGTGCTGACACTGATTTTTGTGTCCCAAAAAATGTCAGGTTATAGAACTTACAGTGCAACCCAGCGGTTTCGGGCAATCCTCAAAGAACATCAAAGTCTTCGTTAATTTTTTCCCACCTTGTCCAGCACTACCATGCTCCTCAAAAAATTTGTCGACGTGAAACGCTTCACAGTAACCCAGGTTTTGGGAGGACAAATGATCAATTGAAGGGACAATCTCTGCCCCAGTACAACGAGCAATACGTTCTAAAAGTGGCCTTTTAATATTCAGAACAAGAGATATGTCTTTAGCAAGAAGGTATTCTTGAGCATAACGAGATACTGACTTCTCTACCAAAAGAACATTGGGGTGATGAGCAGCAATCTTCGTAACTGCCATCTTCAAATGGTCCATCTCCTGGGGAAGAATAAAAATATCATGAAATAGAACTGGTTATTAAATTACGGAAGAAAAAAAAATGACAACCAAGGTTATCTCTGACTTGGCCTGATCAGATGATAAATAATCGACTATCATATCCAAGGGAAATTTATTGCAATGTAAGACCCCGAGTAAGAAAGTGCATGTCTAGTATATAATTATCAATTTCTAAGAGCTGAATTTTGTGTAGAACCTGCTGTAACAATGTATCCACACTTGATAACTGGTTAGAAACACGCTGATACTCCAAAGCACCTCCAAGTATTATAAAATGTGGTTTATCAATTTTTGATATCATTCGCCGATGAGCTACATTCTTCTTACAAACTATGCCTTTAACCACCATGCTGGAAATAGAAATTAGAACGTCAAGAGTATATAGAGACAGAAATAAGAAACGACGAGTAAAAGCTTTCTCCCAAAACAAGAATCATATGGATTGGATAACACACTTTTCCACTCACCCATAGTTTCAAACACCAGGTTTGTGTTATTATTAAAAAAAAACAGACTTGCACTAGTTCTTTACCAACCTCAGATTGCCATATCCCACCAACCCATCTCCCAAATAAGCATAATGGACTTACACACTTCAGCAGACAAAAGATGCATAAAAGTATACTGTAGTACAAGCAGTTATGTGAACTTCTTCCTAACGGATGAGGGAAGGATCCTTTCCACCAGAATGCATATGACAAACAATAAGGGTAGAATAAGATAAAATAAAAAATAAAAAAAGGAGAAAAAATAATCAAATGTTCTTCAATATAATGGATCACCCCATCTACTCCATAAAAATGGATCCTTTTCCATAATGTTGTTTCTTCCCTCCCACCTTTCATTCCCCTCCCTTTTCTTTCTATTCTTTCTGCTGTGAACATTAATTATGGGCCTATTCTTCACAGTGAGCCAATCAGGGGTCATACACTATTATGATTTTTTTTCCCAGTTTATTTTTCTCTGATACAGGGGAAACTATGGAAGGAATCAAAGTGATGCAGAGTTATCAGTAACACATACCAAAATCATACATATATGTTATCTACCAGAAAACTGAAACAACATAACAAAATACTCCCTCCGTCTCATAATTATTGTTTCTTTAGCATTTTTTCTTTTTCTCAAAATAATTGTCACTTTACAATACCAATGCAGCATTTATTATTTTTTCCCATTATTATACCCTTATTTGTTGAATTTCATCCAACTTAACTACTCCACTAACTACAATTAATAAGGGTGTTCTAGTAAATGTCACTAATTTTACCATTGAAATCAACACAATTAATCATTTCCTTAATAATCATGCACAAACCTTAAACGACTAATATTGTGAGACGGGGGGAGTACAAGCTTGAGAAGCATACAAGCTAATACATTAGTTCATTATCTGTACCTTTCATTTCGATGCCCACAAGCTATGCATTTAACCTTTACATATCCACCAGGATCCATACCTCCACCTCTGCTCGTATCAGGCTTCAGAAGGGTTGCAGCTTCCCAAGATAAAGTGGTAATTATATCCAACCAACTTTCTTTGCCGTCATCATCAACAGTTAGGCTTTCCACCTGCAAAAGCTGAGCTACCAGAGCTCTAAAATGCCCTTCCACAACATTCTTCATGGCTTTCCTGTTATTCTCCCCTGATTTATCTCTGCTGCGAAATTCTCCAGAACCAAAGCTAGCGGAGGATCGTAGATATCCCCATTCTCCGGTACTACCTTCATCTTCATCGTCATCAAAAAAAACAGCTTCTCTATCATCCTCTTCATCCTCCGGCTCAGGAGGTAGCCACAGCAGCCCATTATTTTCAAAATCCACAGGCTCCATATTATTAGCCTCCTCTTGATAGGGAGATGTTTCACATTCATCGGTATGATCATGCTCATCATCTTCTTTTCCCAGTGGTTGAACTCCATCAGTACCATCTAACTCAAGATTCTGTGGTGGCGCTAGGCAACTCGAACTTCTTTCTTTAATGTTATCTCCATCGGAATGCATTATATGTGGTCCATAGACACGGTCAATCCCTTGAATGTTAACTAGATCATCATAGTCATGGACGCGAGAATAATGCCTTGATTCTGTGTCAGAATGGTAAACACCATAATCATCGTCCTCATCATCACTCCTGGTTCAAAAGAATAAACATATAGTAAAAGTAAGAGCAGGAGAGAGAGAAAAAACTGATCAAAACAGCAGAATTGACACCAATATATATAGTTTGGTGCACTAGTCAAATATATATTTCTAAAAGTCATTGAATCAGAGTTTACAGATGAGATTCAGAACTAAAGCGAAAGAGGGTCCTATCTATAAACCCTTTTTTCTCTCCAAAACATTCACACCCTATAGCAGCAGACATACAAAGCCACGTCTTTGGGTTACAAGATTCCCACCATTGATACCAACCCAATGCGTCCCATTCTAGCGCAAGAATGACGGACGTCATCTTTTCTTCCTCCGAAACCTCCCTCATGCAAAAGTATTGTTCCAACTTGGATATCCAACCGTGCGCATCTTTCCCCAAAAAGATTGGAATAACCAGTTTGTGCCATTTGGTTTTCGTGTTCTCATCATGGTTATTTCCATGCGATTCTGCGAAGGTTTCCATGTTATGTAGCCGGTGATGGGATGCCATTGCCGCCAGTTAATAAACTTTGTATTCATGTTACAGACCTATTGAAGTGTTCTTCTTGTTGCTCTGCCGCTTGAGCTAGTCGTGCTCTCCCCCGTTATTATTGTTTTAAAAGGTGACTGTCCAATTATTGATACCCACAGAGCCCTGAAAAGAGCTTCTGATACCAGATGACAGGTTCCAACTCAAGTATGAATAGAAAATATGAATCTTTATTGTAATTGCATGTATAGAATGTATTCGAGAGACCTGGACTCCAAAGAATGATCTTAATTGATACCTTCTACTATCGTTATGACTCCTTTATATAGACAACCTAACACAACAAACACTTAACTGCTATAACTCAATAACTGCCATCAGTTAGTGTCGTTAGTTACACAACAATCAGTTAGTTACACAAGGTCATTATCCCCTGTTTTCTCTCCTATTCCTCCTACGTACACATTCCTAATAGAAGGTCCCGATCCCCTATCACAAGACTATCATTCGTCTATGTAAAATAGATTATCATTAGGCAAGAATTATATCTCAAGTACCAAAAATGAACCATCAAAGAAAGCCATACCTGTTGAAGCAATAGCCATATTGGTTAGAATTCAAATTCTCTACAGCTTCAGAGGGATTAGTACTCATCCCTGAATTTAAATTTTCTTGCTCGTCTGTTATTAGATTCATTTGAGAAGATTGATGTGGACTACTAGGCACACACTGATAAGACCCTGTTGAATAAGGAACTGAACCGGCAGTGCTGCTGCTGCTGTGACAGGTGCAACTGGACTTAGAGCTGACTAAGCTTGTCGAAGATGGCGAAGGGCTGAGACAAGGGGTAGGTGAGGGAGTGCCATTATCAATAGCTGCTACTCCCTTCTCCCATTGCTTAAAGCAAAAGTTACAGACCCTAATCCTTTCCCAATCTTCACGACCAGTATTTGGCTCACGCGGAGACGAAGGAACAGAATTAGCAGTGCATTTTGCACAAAAAACTCGGCCACAGATACGACAGTGGTGCCTGCGGTTGAATACTGTAAACTGTGAATCACACTCGTAGCATACCCTACAACTTTGATCTGGCATCCAAAAATCCCTCGACACATTTGGTGGCTCAACTCTTCGAGGGATCCAGGACCTAACTACATCAACAAGATCAGATATCTTCTTGTCAGGGGTGCCCATGGACAGTGATTCCACCCTAACCTACTCATTATGATTTCTTCATTGAACAGCCTTGTTGACAATCCATGTATCTTGGCTCATGATGCTGGTGAAACGAATAAATAAATAAATATGCTTCAGAAATCAAAAAAGCAACCGAAACCAACACCTCTTTACATTATCACATGAGCAATCATGAATTTTTTTCAAAGTAAGAATAATCATATTATAGACAACAATATTCATTATACACCAAAAAAAAAAAAAAAAAACTATTAAATAAAA
>Ga0228711_1010949_pt1 | contig 11730 bp, 2 predicted proteins | sample MedpolnodulmetaG_2_FD_177996 | JGI IMG/M metagenome (GOLD analysis project Ga0228711, IMG submission 177996) | Root nodule microbial communities from Medicago polymorpha collected in Santa Monica, California, United States - brown nodules | ecosystem: Host-associated > Plants > Roots > Nodule...
TTTGATGGTTTTTTATATAACGTAGGGATCTATTTGATAGATAGAGAAATAATTCAGGGACTAATTTGATGGCAATATTATTATAGTAAGATTACATTTCTCAATCATCTTCAACCTCTTTTCATTAATTAAACCAACCTTTGGCAGAGGGCAAGCATAAAATGGCCTTCCTAGGTTTTTTGAAGTATTGGATTTTCTAACAACACAAATTGTAGGACACCAACATTCAAGCACTCTCACAACACCATTAAACTTGGAGCTTGAAGATGAAGCTTGACTTTCATAACCGTTTTTTCCCATATTCCCACCCTCCATCATTTCAGATTCAATTTCAATAGTTTTGCTTTAAGAAATTTTGAGGATTTTGGCTTTCAGATTCAATACGAAAAAAAATTAAGGTTTGAAGTTTTTTGAATTGATATTTCGCATAATTGAGGGACGAAGTTGGCCGACCCGTGAAAATTCAGGAACGAAGTTGATGATTCACTCTATTTTGGCCTAAGAGGAAAAGTGAAATTGAAGGGATATGAAATTTGATTATTCTGACATAAGAGGAAAAGGAAAATTGAGTAGTATGATTCTCCCAACAAAAATAATTAAAGTGAAATTAAGTTTTTTTTAGTTAATATTCAATTCATTACATTTATTCAAAAAAAAAATATCATTCCCTTATTTTATTTTATTTTAAATCACACCCTTTTATTGGTAAATATTTTTGTTTCACATAATAAATAATAGCAAGTCTAACGTATTTTACTTCAAATAAAAAGTAAGTCAAAGTACCTGAATGAATGTTCAATGAGTAATAACAATTTTAATCGTGTAATCAATCTTACAACTCTCACCCTAAAGACAGGATTCTTCGACCTAAACTACTTCCAAGATGTCAAATAAAGTCCAACTAAAAGACTTCAAAACGACTGATCAAACTCAAAATTCTTACCATAACTGAAAGAATCTATGAGTCAAAGTACTTTGATGAACGTTCAATGACTAATCAAACTTTTTATCAACCAACCAAGCTTACAACTATCACCCTAATGACAACTTTAACCCTAATGCCAAGATTCTTTGACCTAAACTACTACAAAGACTTCAGAACAACTGATCAAACTCACAACTCTTACCCCAACTAAAAGAATCTTGGAGTCAAAGTACTAGGATGAGCGTTCAATGACTAATCAAACTATTGATCGTCGGAGGAGTGTAGTTCTTAATTTAACTAGGTTTATGGGGGGGTAGTTCTTCATATCGACTTGCCTTCGGGAATTCGATTTGAGAAATTCCAGTTCCTCCATTGTTCTTGGTCTATTAAGGTCATTTTCAACAGTTTGATTGATTGTATTTGTTTCCGTTAAAATTCTAGCCACGTTTCAGTCGCCGGACAAATGTAGTTCCTAAGTTGACTAGGTTTCTGAGGGGATAGTCCTTCATATCGACTTACCTCCGGTAATCCAATCTGAGAAATTCCAGTTCCTGCATGAATGTTCAATTACTAATACCTTGTATGAATGTTCAATGACTAATCAAACCATTTTCACTTTTCCAGTGAAAGTACTTAGATGCGTGTTCAATGACTAATCAAACCATTTATCGACTAATCAAGTTTAAAAATCTCACCCCAATGACAAGACTCTTCGACATAAACTACTTTCAAGATGTCATAACGACTTATCAAACTCACAACTCTTACCCTAACCGAAGGAATCTTGTAGTTGAAGTACTTGGATGAACGTTCAATGACTAACCAGACTCTTTATCAACTAATAAAGCTTACAACTCTCACCCTAATGACAAGATTCTTTGACCTAAACTATTTCGAAGATGTCACAACAACTGGTCAAACCCACGACTCTTACCCTAACTGAAAGATTCTAGCAGTGAAAGTACTTGGATGAACGTCCAACGACTAATCAAACTTTTTATCGACTAATCGAGCTTATAACTCTCACCCTAATGATGTGAATCTTCAACCTAAACTACTTCCAAGATGTCAAGACGACTCATCAAACTCACAACTCTTACCCTAACTGCAAGAATCCTATAGTCAAAGTACTTGAATGAATGTTCAACGACTAATCAAATTTTCAACCAACTAATCAACCTTAAAACTCTCACCCTAACGACAGGATTCTTTGACCTAAACTACTTCAAACATCTCATAACGACTCATCAAACTCACAACTCTTACCCTAATTGAAAGAATTTTGCAGTGAAAGTACTTTGATGGACGTTCAATGACCAATCAAACTATTTATCAACTAATCAAGCTTACGAATCTCACCATAATGACAAGAATCTTCTACCTAAACTACTTCAAATATGTCACAGCGACTGATCAAACCCACAACTCTTACCCTCACTGAAAGAATCTTACAGTCAAAGCACATTGATGAATGTTCAACGACTAATGAATATCTTTATCGACTAATCAAGCTTACAAATATCACCTTAATGACAAGAATCTTCAACCTAAACTACTTCCAAGACGTCAAAACGACTCATCAAACTCACAACTCTTACCCCTAACTGAAAGAATCTTGTAGTCAAAGTACTTGGATGAATGTTCAGTGACTAATCCAACTTTTCACCAACTGATCAAGATTACAACTCTCACCTTAATGACAAGATTCTTCGACGTAAACTACATTCAAGATGTCAAGACGACTCATCAAACTCACAACTCTTACACTAATCGAAAGAATCTTGTAGTCAAAGTACTTAGATGAATGTTAAACGACTAATCAAACTCTCTATCGACTAATAAAGCTCACAACTCTCACCCTAATGACAAGAATCTTCAACTTAAACTACTTCAAACATGTTAGAACGACTAATCAAACTCTCAGCTTTTACCCTAATACCAGTGTTTGACTTCATTTGATCTTCCTTTTCAAATTCATCTTTTTTCTATTTTTCACAATTTTATTCCATCTATTAGGGTTTGACTTTATCTGATATTCCTTTTCCAATTCATTATTTTACTAAATTTTACAATTTTATTCCTTCTACTAGGGTTGGACTTTATTAGATCTTCCTTTTCAAATTCAACATTTTTCTATTTTTCACAATTGTATTCCTTCTACTAGGGTTGGACTTTATTTGATCTTTCTTTTCAAATTCATCATTTTTCTATTTTTCACGATTTCATTTCTTCTAATAGGATTGGACTTTATTTGATCTTCCTTTTCAAATTCATCTTTTTTCTATTTTTCACAATTTTATTCCTTCTACTAGGGTTGAACTTTATTTCATCCTCCTTTTCAAATTCATCTTTTTATTTTATTTTTCACAATTTTATTCCTTCTGCAAGGGTTTGACTTTATTTGATCCTCCTTTTCAAATTCATCATTTTTCTAAATTGTGGAAATTAATAAAATTGTATAATTTAGAAAAATTATGAATTTGAAAAGGAGGATCAAATAAAGTCAAACCCTTGCAGAAGGAATGAAATTATGGAAATTAAAAAAATTATGAATTTGAAAAGGAAGATCAAATAAAGTCCAACCCTATTAGAAGGAATGGAATTATGAAAAATAAAAAAATGATGAATTTGTAAAGGAAGATTTAATAAAGTCCAACCCTAGTAGATGGAATAAAATTGTAGAATTTAGTAAAATAATGAACTGGGAAAAAGAAGATTAAATAAAGTCAAACCCTAATAGATGAAATAAAATTGTGAAAAATAGAAAAATGATGAATTTGAAAAGGATGATCAAATAAAGTCAAACCCTAGTATTAGGGTAAGAGTTGTGAGTTTGATCAGCCGTTCTGACATGTTTGAAGTAGTTTAAGTTAAAGATTCTTGTCATCAAGGTGAGAGTTGTAAGCTTTATTTATCGATAGAGAGATGCTTGAAAAGGAAGATCAAATAAAGTCCAACCCTATTAAAATAAAACCGATTTAAATTAACCATGAATCTCAACATTCTTGTGTTCTTCATCTACAAGAGGTAGCTGAAAACTCTTAACACCATCATTAATCTCATAGTTAATACACCAATTTAATAATAAGCTAATTTATATTTTATGTCATAAACCAATTTTAATTATATGTCAATATTTATGGGGTATTTATGTTAATTCGTTTTTTATGTATCAAAATAATTTGTTTTTTTTCTTCATGAAACAAAAAGTTTGTTTATCCCTAAAAAAAATATCGTTTAATAACGTTGATCCAAGTGTGGGGCAATTATTTTTAATACTATTTACGTTGATCTAAGTGTGGACAATTAATTACGTTTTAATACTATTTTGAATCCAAGTGTGGGACAATGATCATTTCATTAATACTATTTTTGATAACCAAATCAAATTAATCTTAATATATATAAATGTTAAACAGGTATCATATGCTTTCACTTTACAACTATAACCGCTATGCCACTTCTACTTTTGCTGGAATATTGTCGCTTCCAAAAATAAAATACATGACTAAAACATTTTTTTTAAATCCCCAACTGCCCTAGCGGTTTCCTCTCTCATAGCAGTTAATTTTTATTATTAGCGGTACCTTTATTGATAGTAGTTCTTTTTTCATTTTTTTTGGTGTACGCTTATTACGTTTTACGATATTAAAGTTGCATCTTTAAAATTGTAGATAATTTGACTGATCCAGATGATAATTTTATCATTAGAAACTTCACTTTTTCCTGTAATTTTGCCGGCCTCTTTGTTTCTCCTATATTATATTACTTGAAGTTGTTTATTCTGACTTTTTATGTTCTTTTTTCTTTTTTTTGTGCACGCTTACTACGTTTTACGATATTGAAGTTGCATCTTTAATATTGTAGATAATTTGACTGATCCAGATGATAATTTTATCATTAGAAACTTCACTTTTTCCTGCAATTTTGCCGCCTCTTTGTTTCTCCTATGTTATATTACTTGAAGTTGTTTATTCTGACTTTTTATTTTCAAAAATCGCTACAGTAGACTATAACATTACTTTGTTTTGACAAAGTAATGATTTTGATTCCATATTCATTTTTGTTGATTTCCATATTAATTTTTGTTGATGCAATCTAAATGTTGTTAATTTGTTTTTTTTGAGATTGTGCATGTCGATCACTCTCAATTGTCACTTAGTTTGATTCTTTTTGAGTTTATATGCAACTCTACAAGTAATAATATAGCCAATTTGATATTTTATATATGAAACTCTACAAAATCCGTGCATCGCACAGGTTAGAGTCTAGTTAATTCATAATTCATTTTCGCATTTTCAATTTCAGGTGCCGAAGACTATAACTAAATTAAACTGGTAGCAAAAGAAATTAAATTGAAAAATCGATAATTACTAAATGATTTATGTGGTCTTTAATATACATCACATACAAAAACCTAAAATGTTAAATTTTGTTTATAATAGCGACTGGATTGTGTATTTATCAGCCAAATATTACACACAATTTATTCATATTATAATTTTTTCAAAATAAAATAAAATCCAATTACAAGCGTCCAATTTACTAAAACGACTTCTACTTAATTTTTATACATTTTCAGATTTTTCAATATACATACAAAATGCAATTTCAGGTGCTAAAAAAAATAATTAAGCATAAAATGCAAGTTATTTTCATAGTTTTCGTCTAAGTATATGTTGCAGCAAATATATCAACCCATGTTACTACAAGTAGCAGAAAATAGTTCAGCCCAAACCCAATACAAGCCACCAAAAAAATGAATAAAATATTCGGATTTAATTACATGGTGGGACCGCATGTACCCAACATCACATTAAAACCAGCAGGTCACCTGTTACACTATTGTCACAGATCTCAACCGTTGGAATATATAATAATAAATCAATGGTTCAGAATTGATTTCAGCTCTTATATGCACAACTTGTGAATGGTGCACAAATCTTCTCTTTGTACATTTTAAACCGCACCATGCACAAACAACAAATTTCTGGACAGGTGGCGGTTAATGACCTGCTAGATTAAAAAACAAATAAAATCCTGAATCATATTTTAATGCAGAATATTTGATGCCCCTTTTTGCTAATCCATCTCCCAGACTCCAAATACACCCCCTCTGCTTTGGTTAAATTCTTTTATTTCTGAAAACCTGAAATAACAAATGCACTATATATTCTATACTTATTGTTTGAAAGATGTTCTTGATATTATGCCAAAAGTGGTATTTGCAATCTTTTTTATTCTTTGAAGGTGCAATTTTGTTGATTTCGTAAATTAAAAAAAAAACAGTGTGTTTGGTTGTGCAGGAACAAAAATAATTTCCACATAATTGATTTTGACCATTTTCTTTTTAAAGAAAAAAAATTGATGTTGTCCAATGGACATATATACTACTTCCGTCCCTAAAAATAAGATCCTTTTGAAAAGAAAAAAATCTCTTTTTATAAGACTCGTATTTTCAAGTACATTAATTAATTCTTTACCAACATACCCCTATTTATTTTATAACTTTTTCTTCAATCAAAATTAAATATTATGTTGAAAATATACACTAACTCTCTATTATGAAAACAATAGTAATTACAAACAAATTTGTTACCACTTTCAATTTTCTTAATTCCCGTTATTTTTTTAAAACGACCCTATAATTATGGATGGAGGTAGTATTTATTTTTAACTGTAACAAAAATTACATTTTTTTGGGTCCATTAATTAAGTCATGTATATCATATCAACTAACAAATTTCTTTATGTGTAAAAAAAACCAACAAATTTCTTTCAAACTAAAAAAATATTATTATTTTTTTAAGTTAATTAAACTATTCATCTTTCAGAGCTTGAGTTGGATTTGAAAGGGCAAAATTGAAAATTAGAATAAATCATACGTGATCTTTTGTTTACAATAGAGAATTGATAGCGACAAGAAGCCAAAAAATAGGGGGAGTAGCTTTGCTTGGAATCAATTTTACATATAGAGAACCAATCATTATTTTAACAATTAAAATCAAGTTAAACTCTCCAAAAGTGTTTTTGGTCCACCCTAACGTAGAACCAAACACTATTAAAATAACATAGAAAATTCAAAATTATCATAGAATTGCGTAATATTCACTTTACTTATTTTTATTCAGTACACAAAAATAGTAGTTTTTACACTTTGTGACCAACATTAGTTTGTTTTTGTGAAAATAATATCAAAACAAAAATTTGTTCTTGACCACAATATTTTTTTTAAGTGGAAAGATGACTTTCATTCAATAGGCAAAGGTTTATTACAAATGATAGAGGAGATTTGGTCTGGTACATTTCCCACCTGAGTTCTGGAGCATGTGTTCCTGGACACTCCTACTAATCCATGTGTTGAAGCATTGTTGCCTCTTTTAACACTGCACACAGTTGTGTTTTGTAACATTAGCATCATATTAAGTAGCTAATTAGAAGCATCCTATCTCAATCTAGCATGCAAGCGTATCAATCTAGCATGCAAGCGTATCACAATTCATTCCATAAACTCTTTCCCTTCAGCATCTGGCTTAAGCAATTTCAAGGCACATCTTAAATCCATAAAGAACAATGCTTGTATTTCAATTGGATAATCCTATGCCAGTATTATCTAGGGTTATAACCTACATCATGCAGAATAAGGCTTTCACGTCATTCAGGAAACCCAAAAGTACTAAAATTCCACATCAAAGAATTATAATCAGATCAAGATTGAGCAAGTTAAACATGCACTACTAGAAAAAGCAAAATTAGCGAGGGAAATTTATGACGGAAAAAATGAAATTCCTCACAAACTCTTTGGTCGCAAAATTTAGTGACGGAATTAGAGGGGGATTTCACGTTTTCCCTCACTAAATATCCCTCACTAATTTTTGTTTTTTTAGTAGTGATGTTCAAAGTGCTAAAAATGAAAGAACAAACCCCCTGAATAAAATCAAAACCAATTTATGGACTAGAGATAGAAACAAAACACCAACCTTCTTTCCCTCTATTGTTTCAGGGACGTCACCATTTGCAATCCGTTGAGCAAGACCTTCAGCAATGGTTGTCTTTCCGACACCAGGTTCCCCAATAAGACAACGATTATTTTTGGTACGACGACCCAAGATTTGAGTGACACGTTCAATTTGTGGCTACCTACCCACAACAGGATCCAATTTTCCCTGGGATTTTGACATCATCACAAAAGAGAAAAATTAGTAGGCATCAATATAGAATGAGACAACATCTACAATCTGTCATGAAGAAAACTAGGAATTGTAAGTTACCTCCTCTGCTAGCCTGGTCAAATTGGTGCCATACTCCTCCAAAGTTGGCATCTTATTGTTACTACTTCCAGAGCCAACAGTAGTCCCAACACTATCAGCACCCTCACCAACCATGCGAATAGCCTGTTTTCGTCAAGTGGAGTACAAGATTAACACACAAAAACATATTTTCAAATGAAAAGTGAAAACATGTTCTTATGTAATAAAAATACATAAAAGGAATAGATGATGACATAATACTTGCCTGGGTGCGAATATTAGTTTGATCAGCACCCAAATTTTCAAGAACACGTGCTGCCACACCTTCACCCTCCCGAAGAAGACCCAAAAGCAAGTGCTCAGATCGGATATAATTGTGACCTAGAAATTCCAAAATGTGAGCCAAACTTTCAGCAAGCACAAGCAAAGTATTGCAAGTGAATACTAATTTTTAAACACTCCAAATAAAATAAACAAAAGAACGGACAGGCCGGACAAAAAATAAATCACGCCAATTCATAGATAAATTTCAACTCACTTCGAATGAATTTAATTCAAATTAATCAACCAACAGATCATTGAAAGCAAAAATCAAGTCATACAAATAATAAGTCGTGAACACATTTTTTGTAAACAAAGTAATTGATTAGATATACAAAACGACGTTATAAAAGTATGCTATCGTTTACCAAGTTGACTAGCTTCCTCCAGTGAGAGTTCCAAAACTCTCTTGGCACGCGGAGTAAACGAAATCTCAACAGCGACAAAACCACTGCCCCTTCCAATTAACAACATAAAATGACTTGGATAAGCTAAGCATGAACACCCTGTTCTGAAAATCACAACAAAAAAGCCCTCAAACTATCATAACAGATACATATAGATTTGATATCATAACAAAAGAAGCCATCAAACTATCTAAAACAAGGAATATCAAGTCCAAGAGCATAAATTATAATTCATCCAAAAGTCGATACAAAATTAATCAAAAAGATTTCATTAACCAAATCAACAGATTCTTATTACACTAAAAACTAATTTCATCAATACAAAATTAACCAAAAAGCTTCAGTCTTTCACCTGCTCGGAAGGTAAAGATGTTGTCGATTCTCGTAAGTAGCGTGTTCAAGCTGAAGATCCCACCTATTAAAAAATCGCAACAATACTTAATCAAATTAAACCTAGGATTTCTCAAATCAAAAACAAAAATCATAGAAGAGTTAGGAAAACAAACCGGCAAGAAGAGAATGTCAAATAATGTTCTGATTAACGATTTAATCGTGAAGAACATGAACTAGAGATTAAGATTGATGTTGTTGTAGTCGCTATGCGACGGGAGAAAGGGGAATCAACAGTGTTGCAGGTATCGCTATCGCAACGAGAGAGAGAGAGAGAGAGAGAGAGAGAGAGAGAGAGAGAGAGAGAGAGAGTGTGAGGTTTGAATGATTGAAGATGGATGCTTGAGCGATCGAGCGTATAGAGAAGGTCGTTTCAGTTTTCAGGAAAAAGGGAAAATGAGTTGTGAAAGAGAATAGGAGGGAGAGAAAGAAAAGAGAGTAAAAAAATGAGAGGGAGAATAAAAAATGGGAGGGAAACGAAAATGTGAAAATTACAGGGGGAGAGGGAAATGTTGGAGCCATGTCAAAGTGTTGAGATCATATTTTGGAGCCTTCTCTTTTGATAAATTTTAAATTTAATTTAAAAATTAAATAAATTTGATATGGTAGAGACAAAAACGTGAGGAGGGAGATAGAATTTGATAATTTTGGGAGAAGAGGAAAAGTGAAATTATACCGCCAAAAAAGTATGTTAAAAATTTAAAAGTTTAAGCACAATTAAATAGATTTTAATTTTACAGGGATTAAAAGTATGTGTTGGTCCCTGTTTAATTATACTTAAACTTTTATATTTTTAAATGATTTTTAAGAGACATTTTAAGAACATTATAATAATCTCTTTTATAATAAACTACTACAAAGGCTTCAGATCGACTCATCAAACTCACAGCTTTTACCCTAACTGAAAAATCTTGAAGTCAGATTACTTGGATAAACGTTCAATGACTAATCACACTATTTATCGACTAACCAAGCTTACAACTATCAACCTAATGACAACTCTAACCATTATGACAAAATTCTTTGACCTAAACTACTTCCAATATATCAGGCCGACTTATCAAACTCACAACTCTTACCCTAACTCAAAAAATCTTATAGTCAAAGTACTTGGATGAATGTTCAACGACTAATCAAGCTTACAACTCTCACCCTAACAAGAAGATTCTTCAACCTAAACTACTTCGAAGATTTCAAAACGACTGATCAAACTCACAACTCTCACCATAACTCAAAGAATCTTGTAGTCAAAGTACTTAGATGAATGTATAATGACTACTCAAACTCTTTATCAATTAATCAAGCTTAAAACTCTAACCCCTAATGACAAGATTCTTCGACCTAAACTACTTTCAAGATTTCGGAACGACTCATCAAACTCACAGCTATTACCCTAACTGAAAGAATCTTGTAGTCAAAATAATTTGATGAATGTATAATGACTAATCAAACTCTTCATCAACTAATCAAGCTTAAATCTCTAACCCTAATGACAAGATTCTTCGAACTAAACCACTTCCAAGATTTCCGAACGACTCTTTTAACTCACAACTCTTACCCTAACTGAAAGAATCATGTAGTCAAGGTACTTGGATGAATGTATAATGACTCAAACTCTTTATCAACTAATCAAACTTAAAACTCTAATCCTAATGACAAGATTCTTCGACCTAAACTACATCAAACACTCGTTTCTATCTAATTATTATTATTGTTATTATTTCTTCAAAGTAAATATTATGATTATTATTATAATTATTTTATATTACATCATAAATCAACATTAAATTTAATATATTAAAATGACAATAACTAAAATTCAAAAACTTAAACTCCATAATTAAAAAATGTTTTGCCTAATTTTAATGTTCATTTACCTTGACCCATTCGACAATAATATACACCTTATCTTCGCGGATTATTGGATGTCTATTTTATACTCATTTAATAAATGATGTATGTTGCCTTTAATATACATCATATACACCTATTTTATACTCATTCAAAAAACGTTTTATTTTTATTTTTATAATAGTATTCGATTGTGAATTTATTAGCCTAATATTGCACACAATTGATTCATCTTCTAATTTTCTCCAAAAAAACAAAATTCAACTGCGTCCAATTTACTAACACAACTTCTACTAAAAATTTTAATTCATTATTTCATTTTCGTATTTTTCCATATTTTTAGATTTCAAAATTTATTGACTTCTTGTGAAAATCAAACCCATCTTAATAATCTTGTTTTGGTATTAAAATAGATTTAAGGATTATTAACATTTATTGTGCACATAAATGGAAACGTTTCCATCATTTTTTTTTATAAGATAAAAAACTTCCAACAGTAATGAGTTTCTCATCTTTAAAAAAAAAAAAAAAAAAAATTAACAAAAAAAAAAAATAAAATAAAATAAAGATAAAAAAAAAAAAATTT
>Ga0228711_1010950_pt1 | contig 11730 bp, 11 predicted proteins | sample MedpolnodulmetaG_2_FD_177996 | JGI IMG/M metagenome (GOLD analysis project Ga0228711, IMG submission 177996) | Root nodule microbial communities from Medicago polymorpha collected in Santa Monica, California, United States - brown nodules | ecosystem: Host-associated > Plants > Roots > Nodule...
GTTTGTGTTTTTTTTTTTTTTTTTTTTTTTTTTTTTTTTTTTTTTTTTTTGTGGGGGGGGGGGAGGGAGGTGCTGACCACATGAAAATGTAAGGAGGTTGGCAGTTTGAGGGTAAGGAGAATTAGGGAGTTTAATATTGCTCTGTAATGGAAGTGGTATTGGAGGAGAGGGAGAGTTTATGGTTTAAGGTGTTGTCGGCGTGTTATGGGGTGGATGGGGGGTGGCTGTTGGGTGGTGGCCGTGAGGCTTCGTTGTGGTGGTGTGATGTTCATGTCTTGTGTAGGGAGGAGTGGTTTAGCGATCATGTTGGTCGCTATTTCGGGAGTGGGAAACATACTTTTTTTTTGAACGGTTGTTTAGCTTGGTGGGGTGTCGTTTAGTGTCAGGTTTACCAGGTTATATGACTTGTCGGTATTTACGGGGGAGTCTATTTTTTATTTGAGTCAATTAGGTTGGGGGAAGAGGGAGGGGTGTGGAGGCGGAGGCTGTTTGCGTGGGAGGAGGAGTTGGTGGGGGAACTTATTTTATTGCTTCAGAATATGACTTTGCAGGTTAACAAGGATGACAAATGGCTATGGACATTGGAAACTTCTAAAAAAATTATGTTCGTACTGTTTACAACTTCTTAACAGCGCATCCTATTGTTGCTACTCCGGTGCTCGTTTCAGCTCTTTGGCATAAGGATGTTTCCTTGAAAGTTGTGTTGTTTGCTTGACGGTTGTTTCGAGATAGGTTGCCCACAAAGGACAATCTTTCTCGTCGCAGTGTTCTTGGCCATAATTCTATGGAGTGTGTGGCAGGGTGCGGTTCGGTAGAATGGTCCGCACATCTGTTATTGCATTGTAATTTATTTGGGTATGTCTGGCACTTAATGTATAGGTGGCTAAGCATTTCTGCGGTTGTCCCTCGGGTTTGTCGGATCATTTTATTCAATTTTGTTACAGTGGTGGTCCGGCAAAGACTCGTCAATCAATTTTACAAGTTCTTTGGTTTGCGACTGTTTGGGAAATTTGGAAAGATAGGAATAACATGATATTTACAGACAAAGCATGCTCGGTAAATTTGGTGGCTGATAAGATTAAGTCGCTCACTTTTATGTGGTTGAATGAGAAATTTTCTACTTTTCCCTTCAATTATCATGGTTGGTGGCTTAGTTCGTTCACCTTGATGGGCATAGGCTAATAGCTATTTCTCTAGGCTAATAGTTATTTCTCTTTGTGTTTTTAATGTCCTCAAACACTATTGTAATTATTGTGTAGACTTTGCGGTTTCCTTCTTGGTACACTTTGTGCCAAGAAGGTCGCCTTGATTTGGTAATATAATTCATTTTAACTTCTTCAAAAAAAAACTTAAAAAGCCAAAATAAAATATATTACTAACTAAGAATAAATCTTTTCAACATAAGATGTATCGAAAGAGACTTATAAAATTAATAGTTACTCTTGCATTACAAAGAAATCCAAAAAAATAACATAAGAGAAAACAAACCAAGTTACAATAGCCAAGCCAAGAATAAGGTTAAGCCTAAAAAAATAATAGTCAAAATCAAAAGCAATATATTTCGATTTTTACCACCAAAAAGACTAAAGCTTAATTTATTCATTTAAATATTGTAAATATTTTTCTTGTGTTAAAAAATACATTTATTTCTCTCTTACCAAATGATACAAACCACTGATATCCAAATGTTATAAAGAGTCAAACAAACGTTTTTCGAATAGCTTCTTGACCACCAAAGTGCGCTAAATAATCTAATAAATACCATGAGTAGTCGCTGAGAAGTTTAACCGTAACCAACTTAAAACTAGAGACCAGAATTTATCATAAAAGTCACATTTAACAAATAAGTGATCCCATGAATAAGCCCAGCTAACCTGCAAACAACTAATGGAGGACTACAACTTTAATTATATAATTTTAATGTCAAGTAATATTATAGTAAACAACTAAAATGTAGAGGACTATAACTTTAATTAAAATTTGATAGGATTCGAACCTAAAAGGTCTCATTTTTATAGCATCAAAAATATATTTAAGCCTAAAATTTAACATTTGACCATACGCTAAATTCAAATCTCATTAGTTTACGCGTCACTTTTATCCTACATGAGTGAAGTATCTCACCTTAGAACATAGGTGGAGCCACTTTTGGGTTCAAGAGGGCCACGGCCCACCCCACTAAAAAATATTATTAAAATATTTTTAACTTTTAAATAAAATAACCTTGTAGTTCCTCCTCTTTTTCATCTAACTACATGTTACTGGCAGCCTTTCAAGTCTCTCGAAATGCATAGATAATTATTTTTAAGGTATATAATTTAATTTTTTAATGCTAAAATTTGTGTTTAATACCTATTAAAGTATAGGAAAAAAAAATTATGTTTATATTATAATTTATTTTTATAGAATTTTTATAAGCCACCAAAGCTCATCTCACTTCTTATTTTTGTCTTGCTTTGTATGTTTTTAATGAAGGGATGGAGTTCGGAAAATGGAAGAGCATTTATATGAAGAAAAAAAATACTTTTTCCTCCATGTCTTTCGTTACAGTTTTGTATGATATACATATCATTTTCTAGGAAAGACATACTAATTTCTTGAGAGAAAAGGGGTTGACTCATTGCTTATCTATGCATCACAATGCCCACACGTTGGGATCCAAATCGTACGTGCTATATATAGCTTCCATTGAAAAGTATGGATTTGTATACATTTGTATTTTTCTCCAAATTAGTAGCATTTTCATTTTCTGCGAAGAGACATTTTTTCACGAGCAAAATGTGGGTGAATTGCGTCAATACCCCAATAACTCAGTATAGCCTTACATTTTGCTTCCTCTTGTTCGAGCAAACCCTACCACGTTTTACAAAACAAAATCAAAATTCCTACAAAAGTAACAAACCAATATCTGTGTACCTTGGAACCCTTTATGTAATTCCTACTATCATTTAGAGGTTGTGACAAAAAATCTATGTTTTGAGCATTGAATGAAGACATAAGATAACACTTTTATGAGGAAATGTCAGGTTCAGAGAACCGTCGAGAGAAGTTTGCTGGCTTGACTCTTGACGACGTCTTAGCCAATCAAAAGAGATTAGCAACTGCACCACCTAGCAAACCATCACCTCCGAAGAGTCAAACGCTTGTAGACACCATCAAAGAAGACGAGACCAACAAAAAAGACCGTAGGTAACAACAACATATTATTGTAATAACACCATCTTTTCGATTACATTGTTTTGTTTTTAATGAAAAATTATGTTAGTATAGATTGGTCTCTGAGAAATCAAAATTCACGAGTGTTTAGATGAGATGACATATGTATTGTCCTCTTACGTCGTGGTCTCAAGTTCAAACCTCAATAAAAAAAAACAAAGTTAAAATTCTCAAACAGGGGTACGTTGTTTATGTCCCAATACATAATGTTTGCTAGTCAATTAAATCTTTTAGTAAATTTTAAGTACAATAAAAATAAACTTATTAATAAGTTAGTAATTTTAAGACCAAGTCAAAAATTAATGATCATACTTTTTTTTTTGGATTCAATTATACATTTTTAGAAATGATCATTTTGAAAGTTTATACTGTACTTTTGGTTTAACCATGTTATGATCAATTTTTATTGTTTGTTCTTACTTTCTAGTTGATAAGGTATGTGGACAATCCACATAAATCAACTTTTTTTGCTTATATTTCTTTCTGGAGTAGGTGTTTAATTGATCATAATATTTTATTTTTATTTTTTTTATCAAAGTTCAATTTCATTATTAATTTGTCGAGGAAAGACTATGGTTCTCAAATAGTTAGCTCACTGTTTCATTTTCACTAATTTGGAAGATCTTGGAAAGCCTTCAAGGATAAGATTCGACTCAAACGCACTGGCTCTGCTTGGACATCAACAATACATATTCCAACTTCAGATATTCCTATCCAAAATCCTAACAGTAGAAGTTTTTCTCAATTCGGTCGTCGCAACTCAGTCCGAATCCAAACCCACCTCGACGACTCAGACATGTCAACCCAATCCATGACCCGCCAAGTGGACGACCTTGACCCATCGGAGGAGTCCAATGCTCCGGCCACTAGACCACAGTTCACTCGCCGCATCTCCACACGTCTCTCCATTGAATCCCCAGAAAACTCCTCTGGCGGAGGAAATCTCCGGCCGCAACTGTCACGAAGAGATTCCACCAATGTGTCATCAGAGCCGTTTCACCGAGGACGTGTAGTGACTTTTCGAGACAGCTTCGATGAGGATGATCCCGACGATGATGACAACAAGAAACCAGAGACAGGGAGGGCACTTTCAGCAAGGGAGGCAGTGGCAGCCCAGGAAGCGGCAGAAGCTGCTGCAGCAACAGAGGCGGAGACTTCAGAAGGGGCTCCAATGATGATGTCACTAATGGACTTGCTGGAGGAGACTGATAGGGAGATGGGATTGGAAGGATCAAGGTATATTTTGAGTGATGAAAAGGACTTCAACGATGATGAAGAATGTGAAGATGATGAGGATGGAGAAGGTGCCATGGAAGAGACTTGTTGTATTTGCATGGTCAAACATAAGGGTGCTGCTTTTGCTCCTTGTGGCCACAGTTTCTGCAGGATGTGTTCAAGGGAGCTTATGGTGGCCAAGGGAAACTGTCCACTCTGCAACAATTTCATTGTAGAGATTCTCGAGATATTCTGATTTTTTTTTGTTTACATGTTCTGGCCTCTCTTTTTGTTTGAGATGCCCAAATGAAGTTATGAGATAAGGGAAAAAATAACAACGTTCTAATTGGGATGATATACATCATCACTATCGGAACTGCGGGTAATTCAAATAGTTGAACTTGTGATTCCAACAAAACATATAAAAGAACAAGAGCTTAGGTTATGATTCAAATGTTAAAAAACTATTTTGATCAGATTCTAATGATATACCACGGACTTTCATTTAACATTCTGTAAGTAGATTGCTAACAAGTATAAGGTAGGATCAACATTGTAATAAAAGAAAGATTGCATTCCACTCAATTCACTGGAATTTAGCAATTGACACTTTTTCGTCTCTTTCCAGGTATGTGTATATTTACCTATTTAGCTATAATGACATTTTCATCAATGTCAACTAATGTACTATTGATGTTTCTTAAAATGAAGCAACACAATTGCTATACACCCTCTGACGAAAAGGACATATATCAGGTTGTCTTACTATGTAAATTTGATCTCCAACTTCCTTGTAAGAGTCCTGATTGCGATACCAAGTCCACAAAGCCCATGTTTCATTTTTTACCTGCATATTACACATTAAAACACTCTGCCAGATATGAGAAAGTGTTCTTATGCACGTATTGTTAAGTCAATTAAAGGAATGACATTGAGGTTAAATTTCAAAAATGAAAATTAGATTTTGCAACTATTTAAGAGCCACGAATGTCTTTCCATTTTTGAAGGATTGTAATTTTATGGGTCGCATTGGTAAATTTTCCCTTCTTTTATACTGTAGCTAAATAGCCAAACTGTTTTAAATATTTAGAAGTATGTGTTTTCATTCCTTTCCAAACAATGTGCCAGTGCAAATCAAAGTTGTATTTTGTGACAAATCTAAGTGTAGTATAATGTTAAGTTGCTGATGAGCATTATTTCATAGCATCAGAACCTAAAAGGATATATCAGAGCTTTGAACGCTTAACTTTTCACCAGGTAATATGCACTGGGACATACCTTGTGAATCAATTTATTGAATGTAACTTTTCTACTATCATGCTATGTTGTACTGCACAAGCGGTTGGGTACAAAGGGAATAGTACCTCGAAAATTCCATAGCCAAAGCTACTTTCTCTGAAAGCACTGTAATCTGGCTGCCGATCCCAACAAAACTTTCCCGCTGCTGGGCCAAATGTAAAATTTGTTGCACAAAAGCCACCCATATAAGGGTCAGGAGTAGTTGATGGATCAGGACAGTTACCAGGCTCGTCTGCGAATGGTATTGACATTTTCTCTCGGTTACCCCCATCCCCAACAGTAATATATACAGGACCGCACGGATCTAAACTATAATTATAAACCCGATTGGACCTCTCATAAGCATGAACCTGGTGATCAATTTAAGAAAAAATCAAAAAGCACAAGCTTAGTCCAAAATCATATAAATATTTGACTACCAGTGCACATATACTTTGTTGCTAAACTCTTTATAACATGCTTGTAGTGAACATAGGTGAGAAGCATATCAGACAAAATTCATAATCAAAGCCGGTTAAATAAAATAAATGTTCAATCAGCTTCTGAAAAAAGTAAAATGGCCATTAACCATTAGCATAAAACTTTTCTGTTTCCATTTCTTTTTCATGGCTATTATAGTTCATTATCTGCAAGAGAACAAGCTTAAATGGAATGTCAACATTTTATTTATTAGGTTTAGGATAACTCACATGTCCATTGAATACTATATCCACACCATACGAGTATAGCAGCTCTTCCACCTCTATCCGCATACACTCGGCTTCTCTGTAATGAGCTTTATAACTACTATACCATGGTGGATGCCAGGTAGCTACAAGCCAGGGAGTTAGTAATCGATCAACATTAGCAAGATCTCTCTCCAGCCACTTGTATTGTTGAGCTGTCAAGGTAATAAGCCGCTTAGATAACAAGATAGGAAAATGGAAAAAATCATAAAGTCAGCTGCACTCAATTAAGTTTATGGAACAATTTATGAAACAATTTAGACAGTAGAAGCGTCTGAATGTAAATAGAAACCAAAATAGTGACGTGAACATAAAGCAAATTTTAAGCACATTCAACAGCCAATAAACCATTCTTCAAGTACAACTAAAATGTTTGTTTCAGTTTCTACAATAGAATATTCTTTTCCTTTTACACTTGGATTGTAACTTGTAATATCAGTAACAAGAACATATTCTTTTCCTTCTGCAGACCCAAAGAAGATCAAGGATATGAGGAATTGACCTACCCTGGTGGATATAAGGGATTGGTGGGGTTCTTGGGGATAATATTAGTGAAAATTTGTGCAAAATTATGGGAAAATTGCCTGGTCTCTTATACGAAAATTTAGGACAATTTTAAATGGGAAAGGGAAGCTCAAGATGCCTTTGTGCCTCTTAACACAGAAATGGTAAGTGGCAACTCTTTTTATATTGGGAGTTTCAAATTTTTAAAAAATAAATAAAAATGATGTAGATAATTATGAAAAGGGGTAGGGTGAGTATTAATGCAAGAAAAAACTTTATCTAAGGGCCAAAATAAATCAGTGTGTGAGAGAGCGTTGATGGTCACTGAACCTGTTATTAAAAAACAGGGACATTTCAAGGTGCACTATGATCAGAAAACTTTGAAGTTCTCAGCGGATCAAAGAGTTATTTATGTGCGAGGAGCAGTAGAAGTGGATCTCCAAATTGTGGGGATTGATTTCAAGATTCAAAATCAACCTGAGAGAGAGAATAAGGCAGCCGGCAGGCAGCATCCTTGCAAAACAGGACAAGGTGTGTCTCTTGAGGAGGGAGAATAACTAAAAGGTGTATGCAAGGAGAAGCAAGAGGTGACAAGAGAAAATGAAAAGGTTCCGCTATGTAACAAACAACTGAGTTGCAGTAGGGAGAGTAGTGGGTGTGTGATTAAGACCATGAGAATAGAACAACTAAAATGGAATTTGTTAGACAAGGCACTCTCGAATTTCAGATATTTTTTTGTTTGCATTTCCTATCTTAATTCCACAATACAGCTCCTGCTACCCATAAGTTGAGAATAGCCAAACCATCAAATAAAAGAATTTACTTTCTCCATTAAATTTCTTTTCACTCTGGCCTATCTTTGAAACAAAGGATACAGATCATTGCCAATGAAAACAATACTTAAAAGTAATAACCCAAATTAAATCTATGTAAAGCACATAACTGAAAAGTGATTACTGAAAAGGGTTGAACAGGAAAATACCTGTTTTTTCATAATCAATGTAAGCCCCAAGCATAATAAAATGAATGCCCCCAGCATTGAAAGAATAGTAGAATGTGGATGACGATCCACTTTCTTCAGAGGGGAACGCAAACCTGGAACTGTAAGCCACAAATGTCCGGTTTCTAGCCTGTTTTTCAATTTCATGATTTCCTTCTACCACCATTATTGGAACTCTAGACACTAGATTCTGCATAAACCTGGAACCATTAGAAGACGCAATTAAAATAAATAATACCACGGTACTTTTCATCATCCACAAACTAATAGTTAACATGAATATATATTTTCCATGTACCTTCCCCAATAATCCCATCGAGGCTGGTAGGTTTCATGTATAGGAGTTTGTGGAAATGAGCAACTATAACAGTTTGAGCCAGTTCCATTTGTGAGGTACAGATTAGCATAGGTTACATCGCCAATCAATAAGATAAGATCAGGTTCGTTACTAGTCATGTGGCTGATGGTAGTCGTCGTATTATACGTGAGACCAAGATCTCCTACTATTGCAATTCTTCCTGGGTAGCTCTGTGGACCAGAAATTGGCATGGTCCTGAAATGATATATATCACTCATGGCTTGTAATGAGGGATCGCCACATTGATAATAGTATAGTGTGCTTGGTTCCAATCCTACATATACAGCAGAAACTAGTTTAAAAAACTAAAACATGAAACTTTCATAAAATGATAACTAGCCTTATTACGGTGGAATTAGTTGCATGCAGTGTTCCCCCCATCACTAGGCTCATTAATCTAACATCTAATTTTCCTCTGAAGATAAAATAAACTCCAAATCTGCCGTACCAATACAATGACAAGGGTACAGGAGGTTAATTCAAAGTATTAACCTTGGTCGACAATGGAAGACCATACATCAATGTTCAATAGCAACGACTAAAATAATTTTGGTAACATCAGTGTTGTCAATTGCAAATCATGGAAAATAGCGGTTCATTAAAATTCTGCAAAGCAACAGTGTCATAGCGCTGCTGCTAGACAACATTGTGTACTAAATAAAAGTGTATAAAGGAACAATAGCAATTTCTTCAAATTCTGCTACAGTATAACGTCATAGTCGCTTTTTAACAATATAGGATAGTGTATTAATGAAACTGCACACATAATGAAATTTTAACGATTTTCTCGAATAAACACACATGATATACTGAATGCTAGAGCCTAGAGACGGGTGGTACTCATCACAGCAGAGAATGTGGCTTTCTAAATTGAGCGGTGCACTTTAGATAGTTAAGTGTGTGTATATATAAAAACTACGAAATTGTTAAGGTCTTAACATTGATTGAAAAATTAAATGGTGGCAGTACATTTATATAGTGCACCATTCACTTTAGACAAGGAAATTACTAAAATCCTATGTTTCTCAAACCCAAAAATAAACTAGCCAGAAAATCAGAAAACCTAAAACAGAATACAGAAACAGTTATTCGGGTTGCTTTGTTCCATTTAAGTTTTAACTTAACTAGGAAACAAAAAGTAACGTTCACCTGTGAGCTGAACATGATGGATGATTCCAGAAGTGTAATTCTGAAGACCTTCAAAAGGATAAAGCTGGCTGTACACAAGGGATTCACCCTTTGCTTCATTCACTAATTCGAGTCTTGAAGTTCCATATCGAACAACACTAGAGACAGTTTTAGGGTCCAATGGCTTGATGTTGTTACCAATTTGATATTCCCCTAGCATGATCACATCATCAACAAAGCAAAATACATAACACCGTTCCATAAAAATAGAAAACCGTGTTAATTTATGCTCAAATCATCTACTACTGCTACATCCGTCAAAACTAAACAGAGTATGAACTTGCCACATACAGTTAGTACTTATTTTAATCTTTTTCAAGAAAGAAATAGAGGAAATAGAAGATGCACTGACAGTGTAAAATAGTTTTACGTTGTCGTCCAATCAGAAATAAACTATCTTACACTCTCAGTGCATCACTGTTAAAAGCTATCAAATCAAGAGCACAAAAGCATTATCTGCAAGATCAAGAATCACAACATACAGTCCTGAAGGCATCAAAATCATGCTCATACCTGTAATCCATGAGAGCCAAACGGAGTGATGAGTGGTGGAGAGAGAAAGTGAAATCTGCTCCGGCTGGAAGCCGGTGACCTGACGGCGAACACGGGGATCATCGTCGGGTAAGTCTTCGGTGTCGCCGCGCAAGGAAGTGTCGAACGGAACGGTTACGGGAAGAAAGGGACCTTCGAGAGTGTTTGGAATGTGACAGTTACTGAAATCGAAGAATAGAAGAAGAAGATTGAGAAAGAGAACGAAAAGTTGAAATGAAATGAGTGAGTTCATTGTTGGATAATGGAACGTGTGAAGTTAATTTTGTTTGTATACTATTTGAAGGGAAAGTGTAAGCGCGCAAGAGTGAGTGAGTGAAGAAATGGTAATGGCGTGAGTGGACTCTGATGATGTCAATAGTCATACCGGTTTCCGTGGGAACTGCCACGTGCTACTTTCTTTTTTTAATTTTTTTATGGAAAATTTAAAGAATTATAAAAGGAAATATTTGTAAATTATGAATACTACTTTTTATTTTGTTTTTTCTTTCTACTTTTAGCTCTTTAACTAGTGCATCGAAGGCACCGGTTAACAATACCTTTTTTTAATAGGACTTCTATTTAACGCAGGCAATTTTGTCCCAATTGCTTCACGAATTGTCGTCATTCAATCAAAACTTGTTTTGGCTGACAATAAAGGAGCCATGGGAGTAAGTTTTGGTCAAACTTGGAATTGAGTAGCGTTATAGTTTCATTTGGGAGACTGCTAGGTTGTTTTTTGTAGCGTTATATTCATTGAGTAGACAACTGAACATTCATTGTGGTTCTGTCCGATTCGAGAGATTAATCTTTACAGTTACGTTTAAAGATACCCGATTCACACCGAAAAAGTTGTGTTTTACTTAACATTGCCTATTATCATTTTTTTTTACTATTATGTTGAAGTTGTTCCCTGGGTTTCTATTATGTTTTTTTTTATTATGCTTAAGTTATTTACTATTTTCTGGGTTAGTGTAGAAAACAATATAAACTGCACAAAGCTAATCTTTAATCCTGCATGTGAGGAATGTGCAATCTTTAAAATAAGGAAGTCTTAAAGGTAAATTATAAACAATACATGATAACAAGTGATAAACATTGAATCACCTAATCCTTCAAATCTGACTCAGTTGAATCTCAAGACCAGACTTGAACTGGCACGAGAATTTCTGGAACTGAAGACAAGTATTGTTGCGGATCTAAAAGATTTGCTAACATGTAAAATTATTTCTACAATTATATTACAAGGTTATTTGTAACAAGTGACTTAAGTGGTGCACTTTGAAAGATTAATTTAACAGTTAGATCATAAAGTTCCAAACCATCCACACTAAATCTACTCCCTCCCCTTCCCCGGTCTCCCACTGCCCTCCGATTAACAACAAGTTCCCGGTAGCCTTCATTCTCGCCATCATTCCTAGGCATGGCAACGAAACCCGTGTCCATGGGTACCTGCCCAAACCAACCCCAATTTGACTGGGTTTGGGTTTTCCCCGATTTCATAATGCGGGTACGGGACGGGTAACAGGGATATATGTACCTACCCCGAACCCATACCCAAACCCTACCTGAATGTAGAAAGGTCATGTTTTTGTTTTTGTTGAGGGGGTTGATAATGATATGTCATGTTATTTGGTTTGATAACTATCATGATATAAGAACTTTCATTGATGGTTAAAGGAGCAACCAAATTATTC
>Ga0228711_1010953_pt1 | contig 11724 bp, 10 predicted proteins | sample MedpolnodulmetaG_2_FD_177996 | JGI IMG/M metagenome (GOLD analysis project Ga0228711, IMG submission 177996) | Root nodule microbial communities from Medicago polymorpha collected in Santa Monica, California, United States - brown nodules | ecosystem: Host-associated > Plants > Roots > Nodule...
GAGGATTACACAGATTCATCTCGGACCTAATCTCTGAGAGATTTAGCTACTCATAATTGAATTTACAAATAGCATAATCAAACAATTAATTAAAACATACATGAACTGAGTAAAGGATGAAGAAATCACCCTTCGAACAGTCTTCAGGTCTCAAAATCGCACTTTAGATCTCCAAAAATCGTAACCCTTAATTCTGGAACTGACTTCAGCTTAAATAGGAAATATTTTCTGCGCCCAAAATCGCGCCACGCCTCATAAAATCGCGCCACGATTCTGCAAAATCGTGCCACGCCACCAGAAATCGTACCACGATTTCAGTGGCAGAACAAAACCCTCATTCTGGTCACAAAATCGCGCCACGCCACTCAAAATCGCGCCACGATTTCCTATTTCCAGCACTTCTAGAATTTCTGCTTTTCACACCCCCAGACTGTCTGAAATTGCTACAGATTCAATAAAAACATCAACACAACCGTTTCTTCAAAATCTTCTATTTTTGTTGCTTTCCTTGTTGTTTAAGCTTGCTTGTGAACAGAAACATCAAGAAAATGACACTAAAAATAACGTAATGACTACTGTCATCACTTCCCCACAAGTTTCTTCTAGTTATGTTGTTTCTTCTTCACCTTCTTCTACTTCTGCAGGTATAATCAATGCCACTACCTGTTCATCTTTATCTGATTCTTATTGGTTAATTGATTCTGGTGCTAATGAGCACATTTGTTGCAATTTGAAATTGTTTAGTTCCTATCATTCTATTCCTCCTGCTAATGTAACTTTACCAAATGGTTCTACTGTCACTGTCACTCATTCTGGAAATATCAATTTTAGTCCCCAATTTTATCTTAATAATGTTCTATATTCTTCATCTTTTAGATTAAATCTCATGTCTGTGGCCAAAGTGTGTGAGTCCCTGTCTTGTTTCTTCAAATTTGAACCTAATCAATGCATCATACAGGATTCAACCTCCCTGAAGATGATTGGTTTGGCTAGTCATCAAGATGGCTTATACAAGTTTCATGCTTCATCTGTTTCTACTAATAAAGTGCCAGATAGTTTAGCTTTATCTGTTTCTTGTAATTCAAGTAATGTCATTCCTAATAAAGCCATTTGACATTTTAGACTTGGACATCTTTCTCATCAGAGATTGAATATGATGTTTTCTTTGTACTCAAATATTGTTTCTGATAATAAAAATTTTGTTTGTGATACTTACCACTTTGCTAAAAAAAAAAACATTTACCCTTTTCATTGAGTACATTTCATGCTTCATCCAATTTTGAACTTTTACATCTTGATATTTGGGGTCCTTTGTCTGTAACTTCTATACATGGTCACAAATATTTTCTTACCATTGTTGATGATCATAGTAGATTCTTACGGATCATCTTACTTAAAAATAAATCTGAAGTTTCTCATCATGTTAAATCCTTCATCAAAATGGTTCAAACTCAATTTCATGTTACTCCTAAATGCATTAGGTCTAATAATGGCCCTGAATTTCTCATTCCTTCTTTTTATGAATCACATGGTATTTTACATCAAAAATCTTGTGTTGAAACCCCCCAACAAAATGGTAGGGTTGAAAGAAAACATCAGCATATCCTAAATGTTGGAAGGGCTCTTTTGTATCACTCCAAACTTCCTGCATCTTATTGGTCATATGCTTTACTGCATGATGTCTTTCTTATCAATAAAGTGTCTACTCCTTTACATCAAGGTCAGTCTCCTTATTATGTGCTTCATCAAAAATTACCTGACATTAATAACTTCAAAGTGTTTGGATGTCTCTGTCATGCTTCTTCTCTTCAATCTCATAGAACTAAACTCCAAGCAAGAGCCAGGAAAACTGTTTTCTTGGGTTAAAAGGCAGGCTATAAAGGCTACATTCTTCTTGATGTTCATTCTAGAGAAATTTTTGTTTCTAGAAATGTTGTTTTTCATGAACATTATTTGCCCTATCCATCCAATAATGAGTCTATCACTACTCAATGGGAGTATTTTTCACCTACTCCAACTCCCATCAATGCTTCAGAGTCTGTCGATACTCCACCATTCTCTCCTATTATTGATGATGATGATTATTCATCATCACCTCCTCCCCTTTCACCTATTCATCCTTCACCAGACACATCTCCTGATATTCATCAGTCACCCAGAAAATCAACAAGAAATAAAACTACACCTGTGTATCTTCAGGACTATGTTTGTAACAATTTACATGTGTTCTCCTTACCTTATTTCCAACTATTTGTCTCATCAAAATTTATCTAACACTCATTTTCATTTTGTCATGTCTTTACATTCACACACTGAACCTAAAACCTATGCTGAGGCAAGCAAGCATGACTGTTGGAATAAAGCTATGCAAGTTGAACTATCAGCTCTTGAGATAATTGGTACCTGGAAGATAGTTGATTTACCATATCACATCAAACATATTGGCTGCAGATGGATATACAAATCATGCTGATGGCTCAGTGGAGAGATATAAAGCTAGATTGGTTGCCAACGGTTACACTCAAATTAAGGGTCTTGATTACTTTGATACATACTCTCCAGTTGCCAAAATGACCACTATCAGGCTTGTCATTGCTTTAGCATCTATACATAACTGGCATCTCCATCAATTAGATGTTAACAATGCTTTCCTTCATGGAGAATTGCAAGAAGATGTTTATATGAGGCTTCCTCCTAGTGTCACATCTCCAAAACCTAATCAAGTATGCAAATTACTTAAATCATTGTATGGTTTAAAGCAAGCCAGTAGAAAGTGGTATGAGAAGTTAACTTCTATTCTGCTTCAACAAAATTATACTCAGGCATCTGCAGATCATTCACTTTTTACTAAGCAGACTGATTCCTCTTTCACTATTCTATTAGTCTATGTAGATGGCATCATATTAACAGGCAATTCTCTTTCTGAGTTTCAGCACATCAAATCCATTCTGCATTCTTCATTCAAGATCAAAGATTTGGGACAATTGAAGTATTTTCTTGGTCTTGAAGTTGCTCACTCTAAGCAAGGCATCTCATTATGCCAAAGAAAATATTGCTTAGATTTATTATCTGATTCAGGCACAATCAGTTCCAAACTAGTCTCCACACCTTCAGATGCATCTCTGAAACTTCACCATGATTCTTCCCCACCATATGAAGACATCCCCTCTTATAGAAGGTTGATTGGGAGACTCCTTTATCTCAACTCCACCAGACCAAATATAACTTTCATCACACAACAGTTAAGTCAGTTTCTCTCTAAACCAACACAATCTCATCATAATGCAGCTCTGAGAGTGCTTAAATATCTTAAGGGATGCCCAAGCAAAGGCTTGTTTTTTCCCAGGAATTCTTCTCTCCATCTCCAAGGGTTTTCAGATGCTGACTGGGCTGGTTGTGTGGATAGCAGACGTTCCATTTCTGGTCAATGCGTCTTCATAGGTCACTCTTTGATATCATGGAGAACCAAGAAACAAATCACTGTTTCCAGGTCATCTTCTGAAGATGAGTATCGTGCTTTAGCTTCAGCCACTTGTGAGCTTCAATGGATTCTTTAGCTGATTAAGGATCTTCACATTCAATGTTCCAAGCTTCCTGTGTTATTTTGTGATAATCAAAGTGCTCTCCACATTGCTGCCAATCCTGTTTTTCATGAACGTACTAAGCATTTGGAAATTGATTGCCATCTGGTCAGAGAAAAACTTCAAGCTGGAATCCTGAAACTTCTGCCTGTTTCCTCTCAAGATCAACTTGCTGATTTTTTCACTAAGTCCTTGCTTCCTCAGCCTTTTAGTATTCTTTTATCCAAGTTAGGGTTGCTAGATTTGTACCAACCTCTAACTTGTGGGGGGCTATTACATGATACTACTAATAAGGATATCTTAGAATCCAAGCAAGTTAGTTTAGCTTAGTTTCTTGTTCAATAAGTTACTGCAGTACCATAGTATGTTATGGTACAGTTACATTCTCCTATAAATACTCATGTAACTATTGATGAAATAAGAAATAATATTCCATTTTTCTAGTTTCATAATAGTTGTTTCCTGTAGCTGTTTTGGTTTTAGCTCAGCAATGGAAAGGGATTTCATATTTGCAGAAAGTTGGAGGCTTAATACCTTTAATACCACTCTAGAAAATTTTACCCAACGAAGATTAGTCACTTACAAACAAAAATAGAAACTTCTTACTGATAGTATGGTAAAAATATATAATCCCATGTCTCTTTTGAAATGAAATGACATGTTGAACAAACCTAGTGTTGTGTCTCAGTGCACAAGTCACTACAAAAAAGTAAACAATTTTCAACTAGGGACAAAGATGTTCCAACTTTCTATATTCAGGACTACAAATTATTTTTACCAAAGTGAATAGTTTTTTGCTTATCAAAAGAAAAAAAAAAATACTTCGGTTAGAATTGTGGATATATTGTGTTTGTGGTTTAGTCCATCGATCTCTAATATATGTTTATGGTTATAGTAAATATGCAAATTGAATAATATGTTTTGATATTCATTATCATTTTTGCTATAAGTCTATTCCTCACTTTGACTAAATGGCACTTGGTTACCAATATTGGATTATTTGTAGGTCTCAAATACTAGCATCTTGGCATTCAAAATACAACTGTTCAACCCTTTCAGCAGCTATTTTTTGTTTCTCTAGAATTAAAATGTAACTATTATATTGTAGTATATATAAAGGTATGTTTGTGACAGAGGTTCTGATTCTAAGTATATCATAAGTTTTTGCACAATATGTTTTAATAATAAACAAAACAAACACAATTTAAAAACGAATCCCGGTTGTTTCCAATGAAAAACATATGTTGAGAGCACTCAACCCGTAAATGAAGTTAAGTTACCTCAAAAAGTTAATCTCAACAGTTTAAAAAAAAATATCAAGCCTAGAAAAACCAAAAACACTATGAGAAAATATTATTTAGCTTGTAATATAAAATAATACCGTCAGCACAACACGCAGGTCTAATTCAAGTTATATATAAATGGAAAAACACTATGTCGCTTCTCCAATCCTACTCTTCAATAACTAATATTCCTTCCGGTCCCATTGCCACTTCTTTCATGGATGGTCTTTCCTCACTGTTCACCCTTAAACACCTTTCTGCAATTAGGGCAACTTCCTTTAGATGCTCAACATTTCCCCCGTCAATGTTGCTGTCCAGAATATAAACTAACCGATCTTCTTTCATGGAAGAAACAAAGTACATCGCAAGGCTTCTTTCTACATCTGGCCTACTAAAACATAGGGCTTTCTTTCCTGTCAGTAGCTCTGCTAGGACAACCCCAAAGCTATAGACATCACTCTTCTCCGTTAACACGCTAGTTTGCAAGTATTCTGGGTCGAGATACCCCAATGTCCCTTGCACTAGAGTGTTTATCTGACTGTGATCAAGAGGAACAATCTTTGAAGCTCCAAAATCAGAAACCCTTGCAATGAGATTGCCATCTAGGAGGATGTTTGTAGATTTTATATCTCTATGAGTGATTGGAGTAGAAGCAGCAGAATGTAAGTATGCCAGGACTCCAGCAGTTTCTTGTGCTATTCTTAACCTTGTTTTCCATGTCAGCTTTATAGATAGGTTTTGATCATGACGATGATCATAAACAGTTCCATTGAGAATGAATTCATAAACAAGCAATGGAACTTCTGTCTCTAAACAACAACCCAAAAGTCTTACCACATTTCTATGGTTGATTTGAGAAAGAACGACCACTTCATTGATGAATGGCTCAATCGGGTTTAGGTCGTTTAGGTCATTGATTTTGGACTTTTTTATTGCTACAATACTTTTATCTTGTAAAACTCCTCTGTAAACTGTTCCCTGAGCACCTTTGCCTAGAATCTTTCCTTCATCAAAATTGTTAGTTGCTTCATTTAGCTCCTCAACAGTGAACACTTTAGGTGTCTTAGTTGACCTTCCATGCCTCCCTATCTTTTGTTGCAACAGTAAGCCACCATTTTGTTGAAAAAATTGTTCTTTAAGTTTATCGAGCTTTCGTTTTTTCAATGCCAAATAAGCATAATTGCTTCCAACCAGTAGTGCTACGAGGCCTACGCAAACACCTGGACATAAAAAAGGGAAACATAATCACTTTCATGCTGCTCTGATTTGTTAATGTATTCAAAGACATTAGTCAAAATGTCAAAATGCTACTATTCTGCCATTGAAATGCCTTTCAAGTGTCAACAATTTTCCTAGTGGAAGTAAACTTGTTGACATGATGATCATGTTATGAATGAATCGAAATAGAGAATATAATTAGTTGTACTCACTCAATGCAATGATGTATAGGATATCTTTCCTTGATTTTGGACTGCATTTTGTGCCATTTATCTTTCCGTCTCCCTCATGTTCTTTCGGGCATAAACAATGGTAGCTTCCAGGAAGATTCTCGCATGTTGCCTCTTGAACACAGTCATTAGACTCCGTGCATTCATTAATATCTAAGGAATAATTTGTCAGTTTTTTTTTTTAACATCCAAAGAATTGCGTTGACTCAAATCCGAGTTGAGACATAAATTACATGATATCTGCATTAGCAGGTAAAGAAAACCAGTCTGCAAAACTTAATTCAAAAGCCAAATCAAAGGACATTACCCCCACCCCACACTTCATTAAAGCAGAAACACCACATGACCCAAAAACAACAAACCAAGGCGCTCTAAAAATACAAAAAACAGCAGGTTGTAGCGACCGAAAAAAATCAGCAACAAACCATCTTGTAAGCACCAGATCAAACCAGAAAATTACTAGCCCTAACATTAAATAAGATGCAACACAATGCCTCAAACAAAGGACCAAAAGTTTGCCCTGCCCGCCAACACCACAACACATCAGGCCTAGAAAAGCTCTTGTTGAGCAACTTCCCTCAGTAAATTTGTTAAATCAATTTTGGCCATTAATAAATGTAACAGAATTGTGTTGTTTTAAAAAAAAATAAAAAAAATGTAACAGAATTGTAGCAAATGGTAATTCTAAATACTATAGTGTATCTGCTTGTAATATATTTTGAGAAACTTAACCAGTTATCTTATATTATCTAAAATGATGAAAAAAAAATCCAATTTAGCCGGGGAAATAGAAAAAAAAGAACAAAAAAAATATGTCCCTTAAAGAAGAATCGTACAAATATGTCAAAATTATGACAAGAGATAAAAAATATATGATACCTTCGCAACCATGAATGAGGTAAGGATTTCCCCTATATCCATCAAAGCATTTGCAAAGGTAACCAGATTTGTTGGTTGCTGCATCGTAACATATACTTTTGTCTGCCTTACAAGCATAATTACTTGAAAGATCCTTCTGAGCTTTCCGACAGGTTTGGTTCCCTACTGCCCAGTCCAACAACACAGGAAAGTTTTTCTTCTTTAGCTTGGGGAGGTCTGTGGTTGTGAAAATGTAGGCTCCATTTTCAACAATAAAAACATAACCACACGGATTGAAGTCATATACTGCTGAGTGACTCGACGAGCTTAGAGGAAAATAGAATACTTCCGTTAACACACGACCTTGGGCTACCGAAATCTGGCAACAACCAGGACCAGAACAAGACTCATTGGCAACGAGATCAGCATGCCTGTTGCACCAAGCCAAACATCCAGAGGTGTAGTTGTTTCCTTCAGAATCAATTACTCCGAGTATTCCAGATGTATCACAGCCAACTGCTACCAACTTGTTTCGAGTGGGAGAGATGTGAAAATGTGTCATATTGATTTGCTGAATTGTTTGTTCCGTTCGTACCCTATTTTTTGTATAGCAATCCTTGGCTACTGGCCATGCAACGTGCAGTTCACCATTAAGTGAGATATTTAAGACTGTTTGGTTAGTGTTTGGTAAGAAAGGTACGAGTTTTTTTGAGTTTGATGTTTTGTTGCAATTGATAAGGAAGGTGCTGTCGAGAAAACAACCCTCGGTGAATCCAAATGGAAAAGGGATGGTTACGGAACCACACTTTTTTGGACAGTTTGGTAGTGACATAGGTTGAGTTGCTACTTTTGTAAAAAGAACAACAAGAACCAACATCAGAAGCATCTGTTTTGAGTGCAAAGCCATGGTTACTTTTGTCTGCCTTACAACCACTTTCTTTGACCAAACAATGAAGTTCACACGCAGGTTCGTGCTTTTATGATGGTGAATTACTAAAATGGAAGTTATCAATCAACTCATAATCAATATAACTTTTTTTGCAATGCAGTTCATTCATAATCAATATCAATCAATATTAATAGTAACATTTACCATTTTCGAATGCAATCATAACCCTTTCTCTTTGATTTGATTCCTATAATTTCTCACAATCTAAAAAAGAATAAATTTACATCAACAACAAAATCAGCTTATAGAATATATCATTGCCATCAAAGTATTTGGAGTTTGCATTGTCAAATTGCTTTTTTGAGGGAATCATCAAATTGCTTTGTTATATCCACAGATATTCTAATTTTAACTAACCTTAGCTTATTGTAAAAAAAAAAAAAAGAAACTAACCATAGCTGTGTATACTTTAGATTTTTTTTTGAGAGGACTTTAGAATAAATATATATCATTATGTACCATTTCTGGAATACTCATCTCTATTTTTTTTTGGACAAATGGAGTATTAATATGTAACTTACTCAACCCCATTTAGATTTAGCTTGGGATCTTAAAGTATGCTCGTTCGATTTCTATGGGGTAAATTTCGGTGGGTTAAGTCCATATAGAGCTATGCTCTTGCTTTAAATGGATCCCCCGCATGTGGATGATGGGATCAATCCTCCCGTTTCTCAAATCAATCTTCTTGCTTTGGTATTTAAGTAATGTGTAACACACATTTTAGGGACTTTCTAGTCTACATATGAGACTTTTTTGCTTATAAATTTTAATGAAAAATAGCTTTTTGTTTGCGGGCTTAAAACTATGGCTTTAGTATCCGAAAATTGCTTTTCTGACATTGAAAACTTCACAATGACACAAGTAAAATACTTAGATGCCCCCAACGGTAGTAAACTACCGTTGAGGATCCGACAGAAGTTAACTACCGCTGGTCCCAGCGGTAGTTAACTACCGCTGGTCCCAGCGGTAGTTAACTACCGCTGAATTCATTTCAATTCATGCCTATACACTGCAGCCTACTCCTTTTCTCTGTCTTCTTTTCTTCTTCCTTTTCCACTTAGAACTAAAAACAAAACTACTTCAATAAAACTACAGCCTACTTATTTGTATAACATCTTTCGACAAATGGGGTTCCCGTAATTTTAATGCCAATGAAGTACGATTCTCCCTTTATGTTAAAAATCGAGACTTTTTAGAGTATCTAAATTTGCATATGAACTGCATTTGTCAATTCCAATGATTCAAATTCAACTTGTCTCTTACAAGTATCAATACAAATACAACTTTAAAACTATGAATTGAACTGTGTTAGATAGCTTGCTTGCCAAATGTCTTTTGTGTATGTGGTGATGGAGTAGATGCAAATTTTTAAATCAAGGTAGTGTTTTGGATTGAACTGGAATAGTTGGTTGAATTGTTAGGGACATGTGAATTTGTGACTGCAACTAGGATAACAGGGAGGAGTTGAAGTAGTTTTGTTTCTAGTTCTAAGTGGAAAAGGAAGAAGAAAAGAAGACAGAGAAAAGAAGTAGGTTGTAGTGTATATGCATAAATTGAATGAATTCAGCGGTAGTCAGCGGTAGTTAACTTCTGTCGGGTCCTCAACGGTAGTTAACTACTGCTGGGGGCATTTAAGTATTTTACTTGTGTCGTTAGGAAACTTTTGATGTCAAAAAAGCAACTTTCTTAGTATCCTTACCCTTGGGTCGGCCTTGAGGATACTATGATTAAAATAAAAATAAGACTTTTTCTAGTCTCACCCCATATAATTCTAGTTACACCCAAATTTATTTAAAATTTTACAATAATACCAAAATTCCCTCTTCATGTAAATTTTTAAAAACCCTTCTTTCATTATCATTCTGAACCCTCACTCCCTTTCATCCACAAATCACCATAGATGTACAACCAAGATCAAAGATTGAATCAACATCTTTTTCATTGATCTGTACTCTATTCATAAAAGTTAGTGAATTTCATGGATTTAATTTTCTAAAAGTTTCTATTTGTTTATTGTTTGTTTTGGTATGAGATATGTCTCTGTTAATGGTAATTTGATTTTACGTAGTGAGAGGTTAGTGCAAACTCAGTTTGCGTATGTATATAAGAGGTTAGTGTAAACTCAGTTTACGTAGTTAATGTAAATTCAGTTTACGTATGTATATAAAAGGTTTACGTAAAATGAGTTTACGTATGTATACGAGAGATTAGTGTAAATTCAGTTTACGTATGTATATAAGAGTTTAGTGTAAACTCAGTTTATGTAGTTAATGTAAATTCAGTTTACATATGTATGTAAGAGGTTAATGTAAACTCAGTTTACCTATGTATATAAGAGGTTAGTGTAAACTCAGTTTACGTAGTTAATGTGAATTCAGTTTACGTATGTATATAAGAGGTTTATGTAAAATGAGTTTATGCATGTATATGAGAGATTAGTGTAAATTCAGTTTACGTATGTATATAAGAGGTTAGTGTAAACTCAGTTTACGTGGTTAATATAAATTTATATAAGAGGTTAGTGTAAACTCAGTTTACGTAGTTAATATAAACTCAGTTTACGTATGTATATAAGACGTTAGTGTATCAATTAACTTAAGTACAATTAGGTTATTGCAAATTCAGTTTACATATATAAGAGGTTAGTGTAAATTTAGTTAACGTATGTATATAGAGGTTAATGTAAACTCAGTTTTTATTTGTAGTTAAATGGTATGTTAGTCATTCTGGAGTGTAACTTAAGTTTTTTTTGGGTGTCAGTAGTATCTTTCTAAAAATAATTATAATTTCTCATGAAAGACATAGATGATTAATTATCATTCAAGTAACAAGGAGTCAAAGTGATTACTATTATTTTATTCAACAAAAATTTCTCAGACATGCACAATCAGATTCAATAAGTTTAGTACACAATGAGAGCAACAACAAGCATTGCAATATTGCTTTAAATTATCATATACCTCTTTGTCTTCCATTTACACGTCTCTCTTAAGAGTAGTATAGTTATTAAGAGTGATGCTTGGTAAGAAAGCATCCAAATTTTGTAAGGGAATCCCTTAGATGTGTCTAATATATATGCTTCTTAATATACTTGCAACTCAATAACATTTTTGTAGGTTATTGGTTATTCTACACAGGAATTGAAAACAACTCATCTTTTGTAAAACTCGTTAACGACTTGAACTCAATCGCTTAGTCAATTAACATGTCTTTAATAAGACAATTCTTTTTTTTGGTAGATAGAAGAAATGACAAAACCATTATAAACTCACACACACAAGTGGAGGTACCAGGGTTCGAACCCCGGTCATGACATCCGGCCTAACAATTTTGGCATTTTACCATGAGCTAGGACTTCTGATAATAAGACAATTCTTATTCCATTTAAACATTGAAATAGAAAATTTTGAGATATGTAATGTACAGATAGATGGAAAGTCATAATTAATTTATATCCATTATCAATTTATCATTAGTTTTAAATATATAATTCTTTTAAAGCCTTTTCTTAATACTAGAAGGCCGAAACCTTGTGTGAAGCTATAGGAGGCAAATCAAAGAGAAAGGGTAATGATTACTGATTAGTGCTGAAAATGGTAATTGTT
>Ga0228711_1010955_pt1 | contig 11720 bp, 11 predicted proteins | sample MedpolnodulmetaG_2_FD_177996 | JGI IMG/M metagenome (GOLD analysis project Ga0228711, IMG submission 177996) | Root nodule microbial communities from Medicago polymorpha collected in Santa Monica, California, United States - brown nodules | ecosystem: Host-associated > Plants > Roots > Nodule...
CCCCCCCTCGGGAAATAGTTTTAGGTTCTTATGTAATAAGATTAGGAATAGTTTTAGGTTCTTATGTAAAAAGCTTTAACATTATTGTAATATATTATTCAAATATCAATGAAATAAGTTGTTTTTATCTTTTTGTCTTTTTATTTCTGTTTTATATGTTTATTTGCATTTATAGAACAAATTTCAAAGCTTAAAAATGAAAAAGTTCTGGAAAAAGGTCATTCTGGATTTTGAAATCCGGATAAATCTGGTAAATTATAACAATTCATTCCGGAAAAAGTACAAAATCCGGACCAGGGGTAATTTTGAAAAAAATAGGGTGCGCGAGGAAAGCCACGGGGTGGAAAAGGTAACTCTTATTTTTTGTGCCTTTTTAGTGGCCCAGCTCACACAAAAATAGAGGGCCTATGGACTGGCCCAAAAGGCCTAACATATTTTGAGAGCTCAAAGGATGATACACAATAATATTGTATTGCTATATTCAGCGAATTTGTTTTAGTACAATCTCGCTAACGTGTGTTTGAAGGAAAACTACGATACACATTGTATGACTTGAATCCCGAAAGTTATGGAAATCACACAGTAGTGGTGATCGGTAATCAATCACATTTATTCATCATTGCTTCGATGATTGTTTCTAACTTTCTTTGTTGAATGTATCATTTTCCAATTCATAGTCAAGGAAAAAAATTATCAACAAAGTAAAATCAGTTGCTTATGTGTCATATAGCATTGCTCATTGTTAAAATATTTGGAAAACGAACAAGGCGAACCAACTCATTCACACGGAATGAAAAAGGTTGCAAAAAACCAACAAATTTTTTGCACAAAAGATCAATTTCTAATGCCAAAACCGTGACTCGAGACTGCAATGAAGGAATGCTTGAAACTGATTTTACTTTGTTGATAGTTTCTTTTCATTGATTATGAATACATAGACCTTTTCATCCTATGTTTTGCCCTTCATAGCCGCTAGCACAAAAACAAACCAAATTAAAGGAAAATTGAACCGAAGAACAAACAAGTGTATGGTTGGTTCCATTTTTTGAAGAGGTAAAATTAATTTTAGAGGTGTTAACTGGTTTGGGTTCATTTAGAGTAGAATTGATTTCATTTTTAGAAATGATTCTACTTTAAGCTAGATATTGTAGCTTTTGATTCCATAATTGAATTTTACACTCAGATATATTATTCAACTCGCTTTGACATGAATGTATGCAAATATGAATAATTTTATATTCAAATCAATTTTAGCTAAAATCAAATTTATAGAATTAATTCACTCAAATTCAATATTTCTCACTGTAGAACCAAACATACACTAAGAAATCTTAAGGGATCACAAAAAAGTGATTTAGTGAACCCCTGTTTAGGATGTCGATAGTGAGATGTTTTTTTCGTTTCTGTCCAAAATCTTCACTTATGTTAAAGTAATTGGGGTGTAGGGGCTAATTGTAAATTATGAACAATGATTTTTTTAATTGAATTTTGGTTTTTATTAAAAATATATATATATATATATATATATATATATATATATATATATATATATATATTTTGTGACTTTCAAAGTATATCAAATCATTATAAAAAAAATTATATCAAATCATGTTTATCTTCTTCAATTACACAAACAATATACCAAATATATAATATATATTGTGTAAAATTTTCCTTTAACTTTATCTGTTTTTCAAAAATATAATTATAATTGGTATACCAAACAATAAAACTATATCGTGAATGTTTGTTCTTGTGAATAGTTTTCTAATTTTGATGGGATTAGTGATCTTTCAAGTGGAAACTAGAAAACATATTGTTTATTCAATGGTATACTTGTTTTTCAAGTTAGCATTACCTTTGCCCGTGGCAACTATTATAAAGATTTTCTTTGCTATCATTTTGAATGTTTGTCTGGTAACATACATAGATAGTGATGTATTTGATAGTGTTGAAAATGAAAAAGATCTTACAACACTTACAAAGTATGAAGACAAAAAGAGTAATTATAATTCTTCGATATTAAAGTTTTTTTTCAATTTTGGAAATACAATATATATAAAATTTTTATTTTTAAGGAAATGGTATAATTTTATTAATCTCCAAATTTTTTTCTTAATGATACTTATTTCATCATTTTATTGGTTATGAATGTATATAGTTTGGTATAAATATTTATGATAAACGACGTTGAGCCCACTCATAGAAATTTTTAGATTTGTCTCTGCTTTCATTACTCCAAGGTCAACATATTTCACTATGCATTTATGATAATGCTAATTATCCTTAAAAAAAAAACAATACACGATATTATAAATTATAATTTAGTAAAAATGTCAATATCTTCCATTTACTTATACATTTTTCTTAATTTATGTGAAATCATCAAAAGGGTCACTCATTGTAGAAAGGATGAGTATAGTTTTGTCCAAAATGTGTAAATGTTTAGGGGTAGACTGCCAATTATATTATAGGGTATACTTAACAATTTTATAATTATAACTATTATTCATTGCTTCAGGCCTATTGGAGACAAAGCCCAAATAAGCCTAGTAAATGGTTAAATATATCATTTGAAAATTGCTCATTAGGTCCCATAAATTGCTTACGGAGCCCTAAAAAATCACAAAATACCCCTCTGGAGTCCTAACTCGTAATCTATCGAGGTCTAACTCCTGGTCACTTTAGTTTGAGAGTTACTATCTGATCCACATCAGTAACATATCAGATTCAAGTTTTGAAACAACTAGAGAGTTACAACTCGACCCATGATCGGGTTTTATCATACAGAAAATGAGATTTTTTGCTTATGATTTGGGTTAGAGGGAGTATACTGTTACATAGATGGTATGAATAATATTAAAGATGAAACTAGAAGTTTTCTATCTTTCTTAAGTTTTCTATCTTTCTTAACTCCCATGAGTAAGTGACTTTAGTAATTGTTATACCTCTACTTTTAAGGTTAGTGATGATATTTGTACCCAAAAAAAAGGTTAGTGGAGCTATTCATAACATGTCTTGTCTTGTATAAGTAGGACTCATGTGTCATCATTAATTGTAAAGTGAGCTTGAAGAGCATAATATAAACGGATAGCACTTGGGTGATATCGGTTATATTGGTGATATTGACCAACCACAATGTTACAAGTGACTTTTCTTCTTTTTCTTTCACATGGTTTTTTTGTTTTTTGTACAGTTGTGTCATTGTGGTTGGGCAATATCACCAATGTCACCAACCACAATGTCACATAAGTATTATCCAATACAAACATCATCTTCTTGTCTCTTTCTCTCCCTCATTTATATTTACAATATCATGTTCTGATTAATTTTACAACGCATTATCAACATAGAACGCAACCGAAACAGGTCCGACCTTGGGGGAGTGCAAGGTGCTCAACCAGGCTGGGCTCCAAATTCTACGGGCCTCAAACAAAAAATAAAGTCTAATACCCACCCACACTTAAATAAAAAAATATATATATATTATATCATTTTCTTTCTTCAGTACACGTTTGAGTTTTTTTCTAGACTCTAGTCTTCCTTTTTGTACATAAATCTAATCCTATCAAACCACCCCTAATTTGTATAGTCACTTAATCAGTCAATTTGGAAAGCTATTTTATTGAAAGAATCACAACAATAATTTTTTTTTTCCGCATAAACCATTCGTTTTACCCTTTTCCACAACAGAGGTGCGACAAATCCAAACGACACCGTTAGATAAATTTCACCTCTTTCACTTAATTTTTTTTTTTAATTCCTTTAATGTTTAGAAGTTCTTCTCATTCTGATTTTTTTTAATGAAATTTAACTACACAAAAAAATTACGTTTTATTTTACTAGAGGTCTATTTTAAAAAGAGAGCCGAGCCTCCTATTTCACAGGAACGACCCTGAACTGAAATAATGACTTATCATGTTGGAGATGACAAAGAATAATATAGATTTGCACCCTAGCTAGTCTTTTTTTTTTTAGGGAAAGCACCCTAGCTAGTCTATGAGTCCAGGATACCCCACTAAAATATACACACAAAAATTTGCTCGTACGGTTTTTCATTTCTCTCAAGAAATTAAGAAAGTGCCTACTTACAAGTTACAATACAGGAGTAAAAGATCGCCCCAATCCCATATGATTTGTTCGATCCCTACATTGAATTTTAACTTGTTTTTGACAAATCTCGGTTTTTCTATTGTTAGAGATTATTATTTTTTAGGGAAAGATAAAGAGATTTCACTCACTGATATAGTTACTACATCAACGATGTTGAATTAAGATTAGCTGGTTCAAATTTTAATGTAGATTTTATTTATTTTTAAATAAAATCGAACATTAAAAAAAAATTTATCAAGAAGAAATGAAGAAAAAAAAACAAAACCCAACTACAACCTCAAGCAAGCAACTCCAAGAGCATCTTCTAGAAGGGAATGATGTAGTTGAGGAGGGAAAAAAATCCAAGACTTTAGAGCATCCAAAGAAGAAGCACCATGCTTAGTAAGCCAATCCGCACACTCGTTGCCTTGACAGAGAGTATGATGAAAATTAACAATCCAATTTCGATGTTGCAGTTGGACAATCTGACTAATCAGAGGAGCATGAGGATGATGAGATTGGTCATCCGACATGATTAAATCAAGAGCCATCCTAAAATTTGATTCAAGATAATGTTCATGTGGCCCACATCATACGCAATACGAAGATCGTGAAAACTGACATACAATTCGGCAGCCAAGCAAGAAGTAATATTCCACAAAATCCAAAAAAACTCAACAGCCAATCACCATTATTTTTTCTAATAAGACCTCCAAATCCTGATCTTCCAAAATTGGAAAGAGAACTACCGTCAACATTAATTTTGATGATACTATCCAAAGGAAGAATCCATTTAATTTGTCTAATGGGCTTCTCAGTTGCATCATTAAAAAGGTACACCGCCACATCTAATAAATCCGAGGTCAAATTTCTATCAACCCAAAATGCATTCATTGGAAGGTTACCTCTAAAAAAGACTGCAAATACGTTAAATAAAAAATAATCGAACATTAAATATGAATTCAAAGGTAACCTATAGAAAAGACTGCAAATACGGAGTTAGAATCCTCTCCATTTATTATTCTCTCCATTTCATCCATTTGGAGAGATATAGACACAAAAAAATTTCGAAAAACTAAAAAGTAATTAATGATGGTGGGACTCACTTAATAGTAGAACCCACTATCTATTTTATGTGTCTATCTTTTTTCAAATTGCATCCTCCATTTATTATACTAAATGGAGAATCGGATTTCTTTCCCACCATATCCCCAAAATCCAATTATTTGATGGTTTGCTATGAAACACCCTACTTGATGTATTTTAGCAATGGAATACACGTGTACAACACAGTCCTTAACTCCTCCCACATTTTTCTAATAAAATGATAAATCAAATCATGAGTAAAGATAAATAAATAATAAAAGAGGAATGTTAGGAACACACTCCTTTAACACACTCCAATAAAAATTTGCCACATCACCCCTTCTTTTTGTTCCTTTAACCGGCTACAACCGTCTTTCTAGTTCCACTCTTAACATTTTTGCAGAGAGAGATACCATAATGTTTTGGTAGTGAAACATCATCATAGATCCATTTCTCCCATTCTCGTCCTCAATTTCAATTCCCTTCTCCTATGTTCTAATTTACTTTCATTCTCAACTCCAATTTCTAACAACCACCACTCTTCTCAATTTGTGTAATTGCAAAATGAAAGAAAAAGAAAAAGAGAATCATGGTGATGGGGAGAGTGGAAAAAAGTATTGGAATCATGGTACTGAATTGTGGATGGTTACATTTTACCATGGGTCTTCAATGAAGGAAACTTTGTCACCGGTGTTCTTCAAAAGGGGTATAAGTGACCACAAATTGAAGCAAAATCTGAAATGGGTCTTTGTAGGTTGGTGTGATTACTTTTTAAGGAAAATTAGTTCTTGCATTTCAATAAATGTTTTTAAAATTCCTAAAATAATAAGGATTATTCTTTAAAGTCACGCAAAATGTAGGGACCAAAAAAATATTTAACCTTAAAATAATTGGGATCCACTCACTGTCACATCAGCATTCCGTTAGAGAATTAACAGCAGAGACTAATTTTGATAACGGAGATAAAATGTGAGGATTTTAAAAATATTTAATGAAATGTAGAGACTATTCTTCAAAGGGCGCAAAATGTAAGGATTAGAAACATATTTAACCTAAAAAAATATATAGAGCTTCACTTGGGAATGAATTCTCTATGGGATACTCTCTTTGGCTTCACTTGAGTCAAATAAAAAAGCTTAAGGAATTTCAGTTTGACATCTGAATTTTATCAATTTGTTAGGTTTGAGTTGTGTTGATTCATCTCCATTCAAGTTTCTTGTTCTTCCGGTTGTGTCCAATCTGAGGAGGTTTACTACTTAACACCATTCATATGCATCATGCGAAGAAGACCAAATGGTAGATACATATCTCTATCGGCGGGAGAGTCAACTTGATAAAATTAGTTTTATGTAGCATCCCTTTATCTTTCCTCTTATTTTGAGGGTTCCAAAGAAAGTCATTTTTGAATCGTTTAGGATTCAACATCTTTTCTCGTGGGGTGGTTTATGTGATGGGAAAGAAAGATTTGTTGGATTAGTTAAGCGGTTGTGATGAAAAACAATAATCAATAGACTTCTAAATTCTAATATCTTATCTTATATTGATGTAAAAGAATATCTATAATGTGAGGTTTTTCTCTTGATAAGCACCACGTCAAATAAACACTTTCACCGTGGCATTAAAAAACAACACTGCTATTTGTCGCGAGTATTAAATTCACGAGGCAATTGTTAAATAATTTGAGTTAGTTAATATTAGATGATCAATTTTTTTAGTTGGTGTTTGATGGTATCCAACCGATAGTCTCAACTACGGTTTTAACTTTTAACATTTTATGCCTAACTGCAAGTTTCACAGAGAGCAAGGCCGTTCAAATAAAATTGGAGGCTCGACTCTAATATTAAAAATGACCTCTAATAAAAATAATTAATGATAATCTAAACAATTGCAAATTAAGAATAAGCATTATTTTGATTTTAATTTGTTTTGTTGATTTTTTTTGTTGATAGATGTGTGAGTTTGGCCTAACTTGTCCATTTACTCTTTATTTTTGTCAGATAATAAGTGTTTGATTTAGACTTACATAACAAAAGAAAATATTATTCTACATCCCAACAATTATACTTATACCCCTACAAATAATTGAGGCCCCCATAAATCGGAGGCTCGGCTCCGTAGAGCTCCTTGCACATGCCAAGGAACGGCTCTGACAAAGAGTATTTGACAATACTATTTGAACCGCATTAGTTAGGTCCACTCGTGAAGTATGTTGGCAACATGGTGATAATGATAGAATGGGATTAAGCTTTGCTCGGAAGCTGGTTATAAGAAACTGGTATGTTTTTCTGACTCTTTTCATGTAATGCAATTAGTGTCAAAGGAAGCATCGAGGCTTCATAACTATGTGAACCTCTTGGAGCTCATTCAGATATATTTGGTTAAGGAGTGGGATATTTTCATTCATCCTATTTTTAGAGAAGGAAACTCTTGCGCGGATATACTTGCAAAACTAGGTGTTAATCATTTAGAGCCTCTTGTGATGGTGCATCAACCACTATCATGTCTATCATTAGCCTTACTAGCCGATTCTATAGGAGTGTCCTTTATTAGGACGCAATTGTTTTTCTTTGCTTTTTTCCTTCTATTTCTTTTTTCTTTTTTCTTTTCTTCTTTCATGTAACCAAAAAAAGAGGATTGATTTGTTTGATTAGTGGTGTTGGTTTGAGATTTTGTGGTGTGCTCCTCTAATAATTTGTATGGTTTAGTGATGTTAGTTTGAGATTTTGGGGTGTGCTCCTTTAAAACTCTCATGTTTGATTCTCTCGGACGTCTATTATATAGTTAACTGGTTTGACTTGGTGGTTTTGATTTGAAATCTTGAGGTATGTTCATCTGAAGCTTTTATATTCAATTCCTCTCGGTGTCAAATCTAATGGAATAGTATGACTTCTTAAACGGAAAAAATAGTTAGTTCATAGTTGCATTAGTTAGAGCTAGTTGTTCAATTAGTTATTGTGGTTTAGGTCTATAAATAAGACTATATATCATGTTCTCTTTTGATCAATATAATTTTCTATGAATTTTACTTCAACTTGGGTTATTAAGTTCTTTTATCTCTTTTTCTTCTTATTCTTAAAATCTTAATAGATATCATGAAGTGTTTCCACAGTTGGATTCTTATTTGGTGGAAAACATGAGTGGTTGCATGAAAAAGACAGTTGCAGTTGCAGCTACTCATTTATATGTATAAATGTTCATGATGCGTTCCCAATTCAAATTTTCGCTATAAGAAGCATTACTTTAAAAAAAAAAAAGTTGTTTATAGAGATGAATGCTTTTATAAACACTCTCTCATATAAAATTAATATTCATGTCAAACATGCATTCTCTCTTCAATTATTATTTTATTTTAATATTAAAAAATTAATTAATGAAATGTAATGATATAAAACTATTGGTGAGACTATTTAGTAAAAAAATTGTGGTGTGTTGGAGAGATTGAGTGCATAGTAATTATAATATTAAAAAAATTATATAATAAATAATATATACATGTGATACCTATTTAAGCACCCAAGTGGAAGAACTTTATTGTGGATGGTCTAAGTATTGGAACAATAATAATAGAAAAGGGAATATATTTTTGGGTTGGACCTTTTCTTCAATTTTTACAACTCGTTTAAACCATTTTATTTTTTCTATAATATTATTTAAATTATTAATTAAAAAATTAGTTAAATCTCATTGAATAGGAGGAACAATTCACAACAATAAAAATAATGTCGGACATTATAAAAAAATAATCTTACTTTAGCCTTATATAAAAGATTATTGTATATAAAGTAAGAAAAAATCTTACTTTTTTCTTTCAATTCCACCATCCACTAATTATTTTTCACCATTTTATCGTTCTTACTCATAAAAGCAAAATGATGTGTGTATCTTGATGCTACTGGTATATATAAAGAAGATAGTTATGAATTTGGAGTACCGACTGAATTGAGTTCGGGGTTAGTTTGGCAGCCAAGAAAATCTAAGCATGCATTATGAACACTAAGAAATATAGATATTAAAGCAAATTAAGAAATGACAGATACCGACAATATTATGCTTTGTTTTATTGTCAAAAAAGCAATATGCTTGTTTAGATTATTATATTTTTCCGCCCGCATACAATGCTGAAAACCGTGAAATCCTTAATTACTTATATAACAATAATTGAGTTAGGTTGTAATAAATGACTAATAGATGAATAGCGTGTAAAAAATGACAATTATTGGATTCTGGAATCTAAACATGACTCCTTTCAAGGTTTTTTATGTGACAAAGACTACTTTCAAGTTAAACACCTAATTTTCACACATGTATAAAATATCTAAGTTTACTCGTAGAAGGTAAACTCACAATGATGGTGCGTATGTAAGTCGGAGTCTGAGGAGGTGGAGATGATGGCAATAGTCTCCGCTAATGGATGTGGAAACTGGAATCCGACGAGGTGGAGATGATGGATGATGTTGGATCGTGAGAGGGAGGTGTATCGGCAAACACTATGTTCAAGTAAGCATATGTTCGAGGTGAATATTAAGATTAGGAAAATTGCTTTTCTGACATACAAAACTTCATAATAACACATGAAAATGACGTTTTTACCCTCGACGGTAGTTGCCATATGTTACACATCTATACATTGAAAAGGAGTAAATGGAGCAAACTTAAATAGAGCAAAGATGAACTCGTCTTAAACATAGCTTGATTCTTGAACCAAATATAACAATCAATAATAAAGAGATTGTTTGAAAAGATGGAACAAAAATAACATCAAACAGACATTGCTCGAGCAGTCAAAAAGGAGTAAATATCCTCTCCGTTTATGAAAGTAAATGGAATATGTCATTTAGAGAGATACATACAAAAAATAGGACGTCTGTACTACTACTAAGTGAATCTTATCATCATTAATTATTTTTTAATTTTTTTAAAAACTTTATGTGTCTTTATCTCTCCAAATAGAAGAAATGGATAATGACTTAAATGGGAAGAATATTGACTCGCCAAAAAGAGTATGTTTACAAGTCTATTTTGCATTTCGCGATTTAGAACTAACAGCAAAATAATTTATTTTTAAAATTACTTATATTATGTTCAAACTCCTAAAACAAAACTCACTTAATGCTTAAAACTTTTCTCTAATTTAGTAAAATTATCATTCTCTTTATTTTACTTTTACTCCCTCAATCTCATATTATGTGACCTAGTTGACTATGCCAAACACAATTTTGAATTTAAATATCTTTTTTTTAACAGGCAAAAATGAAACTTATATTAACAACAAAGGCTTCGTTCCTTCCACACAAGGAGTGCTAGAATGGAACAACCGTAATTACACAAGAGTTCAGTCAAAAGACTCAGAGAACAAAAGAACAAGAAACAACTAGCCTATACTCAAACAAAGTAAAGGGCAAGCAAACCAACTGTGAACTCCGAACTCATGAACAACATTAGCTGTCTTCATCCACCAATATGAATGTATTTGTACCTTTTCAACCAATTGATGAATAAAATTTTCGGTGTTGTTGAACTGTCTATTATTACGCTCAGTCCATAACACCCACACACACGCTAACCATAACAGTTGCATAAAAGATCAATTTTTCGTTGCACATCCTAGCAGATAAGAAAACTGAACAAAGTGATCAGCAGTGTCAAAGGGATCGACCCCACTAACCCTAATCCAAGCACGAACATGCAGCCATAAGTCTCTGAATATAGGGCAGGAAACAAATAAGTGTTGAGCAGTCTCCACTTCCCCACAACCAGAAACACATAGATGCACATCATGAACCATGATACCACGAACCGCCAAATTTGTCTTTGTTGGCAACCGATTGCAAAGAAGCCTCCAAGCAAGAATAGAGACCTTTAACGGGACATGTTTGTGCCACACCAAATTTGAAGCCTCATCCACAATAGTATTACCGCTTAAAGTCAGCATATCATAAACAGAATAAATAGAATATTTTCCTGAATTATCAAGTCGCCATCTCCATTCATCTGGCTTTATGACCTGCAAAATAACGTTAGCAAGCAGCGACCGATACTCCCCAACTAACTACTCCTCCCAATCCTACAATCTCATCCGCCACTGCCACGCCTCACCACCATCCTCCCAGCCCAACACATACATATCCTCCACCGTGCAGTGTTTATTGACACTTAAATCGTACAAACGTCTAAACCTCATAGATAAAGCAATACCACCTAAGGATCAGTCCAAAAATAAGTATTTCTCCCATTCCCCAACATTTTTGTAACACAGTCTCTAAACCACTCTCCTCCCACTCCCCCCACCACTATCACGCACACGTGCGAGCTCACGCCACCAACCTGAAGTCGGCCGCCCCCATCCTTCAAAACACCATCCTCATCACCACAACGTGCCACCAACACTCTATACCACATGTCATTTCTATCTACTAACATCCTTCAACACCATTTCCCTAAGAGAGCCAGATTAAGTTCTCTCATCCTTCTCAACCCTAAACATCCTTCCTCCTTACAGACATAAATAGAATTCCAACTAATCCAAGAGATTTTTCTGTTAC
>Ga0228711_1010956_pt1 | contig 11717 bp, 4 predicted proteins | sample MedpolnodulmetaG_2_FD_177996 | JGI IMG/M metagenome (GOLD analysis project Ga0228711, IMG submission 177996) | Root nodule microbial communities from Medicago polymorpha collected in Santa Monica, California, United States - brown nodules | ecosystem: Host-associated > Plants > Roots > Nodule...
GGGGGGTGTAGACCACAGGAAAATTATTTGGGTTGATTGGAAATCTATTTGTCGGAGTTAGGAGGTTAGGGAAGTGGTGTTGGTGGATAGGGATAGCTTGTGCTTTAGGGTGTTGGCGGCGCGGAATGGGTTGGAGGGTGGTCACTTGTGTGTTGGAGGTCGTGATGGTTCCGCGTGGTGGCGGAATATATCGGCTTTGCGATCAGAGGGTTGGTTTCATAGTAATGTCAGTCGCTCTTTAAGTGATGGTACTAAGGCGCTGTTTTGGACGGATGTTTGGGTGGGCGAGTTGTCGTTACGTGATAGATTTAGTAGGCTGTATGAGTTGTCGTTACTAAAGGGTGAGACAGTGGCAGCGATGAGAGCTTTAGGTTGGGAAGAAGAGGGTGAGGCGTGGAGGTGGAGGCATAGGTTGTTTGCGTGGGAGGAGGAGTCGGTAGGGGAACTTAGACTTTTACTTCAAAATGTTTCTTTACATGTTCACAGAAAGGATAATTGGAAGTGGAAAACGGATTCTTCTTCTTTTTATATAGTTCGAAGTGCATACAATACTCTCATTGCTCAGGTTCATATTGATAATGTGGTGGCAGCGCCCTCTATTTGGCATAAGAATGTTCCATTGAAGGTGGTGCTTTTTGTGTGGCGTCTGTTACATGATCGGCTTCCTACAAAGGATAATCTTCATAGGCGACATGTTATTGACTCTGATACTCAAATTTGTGTTAGTGGTTGTGGACTTATTGAAACATCCACTCATTTATTTTTACATTGTAATCTTTTTGGTTCGGTTTGGAATCACATTTTTCAATAGCTTGGTGTAGTCACAACATTGCCTCAGGATGTAACAAGGTTTTTTGATCAATTCAGTCTCTTAGGCGGTGTGACTAAGTCGAGGCAATCAATTTTACAGGTGATTTGGTTTGCGACAATGTGGGAAATTTGGAAGGAAAGGAACAACAAAAATTTTAATGCAAAGGATAGCTCAATTATGCAGGTGGTGGATAGGATTAAGTTGTTAACATTCAAGTGGTTGAAGGTGAAGTTTGCTACCCTTCCCTTTAACTATCATGGTTGGTGGCTTAGTCCTTTTACTTTACTTGTTCTGGGTTGATTTGTGGTACAGGTTCACACCTTGTAAATAGTGTTTCTACTTTGTATTGACTTTGGGGTTTTCTTCCTTAGCACACCTTGTGCTAGAAAGGCCTCTATTATGTTAAAATAATTCATTTTAGCCTCTTCAAAAAAAAAGATAAGATTTTTAAATCATCTTTGGTTGCTTAGATCCGTATTTAAAATATAAATAATATGGGTAAAATTACATTCGTTCCCTCAACTTATTTTCAGATAATGATTTTGTCCTTTATATTTTTATCACATCATTTTTGTCAATTTGATTTGTTTGCATATACATTTTCGATCATCAAATCTAAAATTCATATAAAAACGTGAATGAAGGATCATATATTAAAATACGAAGAGCTCATATCAAAATAAAACTATAGATTTGAATCTTAAAATTAAAATAAATGACAACTGAGAGTAATTTTGTCAAAAAATATTGGCAAATATATATATATATATATGAATAATGTTCCGTCCAAAAAAAAAAGTTGTCTTTTGACGTGACGTGATATGGTCCATAAATTTTCTCTTTAAAAAATAGGGTTAATATGTCTTTACCCCTATAAAAAAACAGTTTAGATTTCAACCTTGTAATTTAAAAATTCTTTCGAAATAGACTCTGTAATTTGAAGATTCTTTGGTTTTAGACCTTGAGGCCATCTGTCTGTGCAAACATGACTACGTGATACGTTGAGCCAGCATTTTTGGATGATGTGGCGCGGTGACTGTATGATTAATTTTGTTTTTAATTTTCATTTATATTAATTTAAAAATAAAAAAACTGAAAATTAATTTTAAAAATAGAAAAAAATCAGATTTTTTTTTTCAAAATTGAAAAAATCGGAAAAAAATAGATTTTTTTTAAAATTTAAAAAATTCGAAAAAATCATAAAAAAATTTCAGATTTTTTTTTCTGAAAATTTATTCCAGAATTTTTATAAAATATTTTTCGAAATTAAAATGTTAGAAAAAAATAATTACTTTTTTACGAAAATGAAAAATTCTGGAACTTAATGTATTTCAAAATTTTCAAAAATAATTAGAAAATATAACTCGAAAAAGTTTAGATTTTTCTTTCGAAATTAAAAAGTTTGATTTTCATTTTTATACAAAAAATAAAAATTTTGGAAAATATTTTTCGTAAAATCAAAATTCCTGAGTTTTTTTCTTATTTTTACAATTTTTTAATTTCAAATTTGTTTTTCGAAATTTTATTCTTTTTTATTTTAAAAATTAAATTCTAGAATTTTGAATTTTTTTCGAAAATATATTGTTTTATACGATTTTTTTTATTTTCAACAATTAATTTTCATATTTTTTAAATTATTTTTTATTTTTAAATTAATATAACTTCGTTTATATTATTTTTTTCATTTTTTATTTTAAAAAAATAGGCAAGATGCCACGTGTGCCCTTTAAAAAAGTAAAAAACAAAATTAATTATACAATCAGCGTGCCACATAATCAGATATGCACAATCAACGCGCGACTCAGCATGCCACGTCAGTATTTTGTCAAGTCAGATGACATCAGGGTCTAAAACGTAAGAAACTTATTACAGGGTTGGAATCTAAACTTTTTTTTTACAGATTAAATTAAATAGAGTTAATTAAATAAGGGTAATATAGTAAAATTAATCATTGAAGTTAGGTTAAATCTAAGGCAACATTTTGCGTTCGGGTTAACTTTAAAGAATAAGAGATAAGAGATTTCAGAATTACTTGAAAATAACATTTTGATTAAATTAAATAGGGTTAATTAAATATGGGTAATACAGTAAAATTAATCATTGAAGTTAGGTTAAATCTAGGGCAACATTTTGCGTTCGGGTTAACTTTAAGGAATAAGAGATAAGAGATTTCAGAAGTATTTGAAAATAACATTTTGATTAAATTAAACGGGGTTAATTAAATAGGGGTAATACAGTAAAATTAATCATTGAAGTTAGGTTAAATCTAGGGCAACATTTTGCATTCGGGTTAACTTTAAGGAATAAGAGATAAGAGATTTCAGAAGTATTTGAAAATAACATTTTGATTAAATTAAACGGGGTTAATTAAATAGGGGTAATACAGTAAAATTAATCATTGAAGTATTAAATAGGTTTAATTAAATAGGGGTAATATAGTAAAATTAATCATTGAAGTTAGGTTAAATCTAGGGCAACATTTTGCGTTCGGGTTAACTTTAAGGAATAAAAGATAAGAGATTTCAGAAGTATTTGAAAATAACATTTTGATTAAATTAAATGGGGTTAATTAAATAGGGGTAATATAGTAAAATTAATCATTGAAGTTAGGTTAAATCTAGGGCAACATTTTGCGTTCGAGTTAACTTTAAGGAATAAGAGATAAGAGATTTCAGAAGTATTTGAAAATAACATTTTGATTAAATTAAATAGGGGTAATATAGTAAAATTAATCATTGAAGTTAGGTTAAATCTAGGGCAACTTAAGGAATAAGAGATAAGAGATTTCAGAAGTATTTGAAAATAACATTTTGATTAAATTAAATGAGGTTAATTAAATAGGGGTAATACAGTAAAATTAATCATTGAAGTTAGGTTAAATCTAGGGCAACATTTTGCGTTCGGGTTTACTTTAAGGAATAAGAGATAACATACAAGCGCTCATGAATTAGGGTTTGCTTTTATAACGTAGTTGATGTGATTAATCAAATTGGAAGAAAAAAAATTCTATTAAAAAACAAATTAAAGCAATAAAAATTTGGAATTTTTTTATGATTTTCTTTTTTAAAAAAAAAATCATAATGATCCCTTCTATGCCAATTAAGGTTGACTTTGTTGGTAAGTAGTTGACTCTTTCAAAAAATCGTGGGTTTAATTTAAGGGTGTTTTGTTGTTTGCGGTGCGGTTTGGGTTGGTTTTGAGGTTAAAAGTCAATCGAACCGCAAGATAAAAAAGCATTTGGTTTGGTTGACTTTTAAAATAAAATTTTGGCAAAACCAAACCAAATCAATGTGCTTTGGGTTTGATCGGGTGGTGCGTTTTTTTAAGACAATACAATTTTTTGTTTCCAACATTAAACTTGAGTCAAAAAGCTATAACACAACATATTTACAGCAATGTTTCCGAAAATGTTTTAAAATTCATCAAACATTACATTTTTATTTTCACTAAACAATATAGACGAAATTAAAAACATGGAAAAAAAGTAATCCTGTTGTTTAAGAAATATAAACGACTAAGATTTATCATTCTGTAAAATTTCAAGTAGCACATAAATACATTTTTGAAATTAAAAGCAAAGAAGTAACTTAACAAGAGAAAAAATATGTCATTTTATAAATGTTTTTATTAAGTTTCTATGAGTATTGGTTTAGATGACATAGGTTCAATTAACACTCTTCTTATGTTGCAGTTTGGTTCAGTTGATAAAATAAAAATCACAAACCGAACCAAACCATGCAGTTGAGTAAAAACATGATCAGAATACATTTAAACCAAATGCGGTTTTTACGGTTTCAGTTTGGGTTGGTTCAGTTAGTGGTTTTTCTATTGGGTTGGTTCGATTTTGAACACCCCTAGTTTAATTCTCCTTGTCAATATGAGGACATTTTGGTGGGTGATTTTTATCTATGTTTGCGCTTGAGATTTCACGACTGTCCTAAGTCAAACTCTAGAAAGTTTTTAGACTTAATTGTAGTTTTAACTCTCCTACTTTTTCAATTGTGGGATTTTAACTACCCAAGTTTCAAATGTGCGATTTTAACCCTCCTAAATTAGATTTTCCTTTTGAAAGGCTAAATCAACTATTTGACAACTTAACTTATTTATTATTTTCATTTTGGTTTCACAATTAATTGTTGTTACATTTAGATCCCTTAAGTAGTTTTGATTTATGGACTTTATTAAATGTAAAAGATGCTCATGTATTTAAAAGATCAAGGACCCCTTGGTTGAAGTATGAATGTTGGCCGATATGACGGGAACAATGATAAGCTAGAGGGGGCTGGAGATAGATTATCACCTTAGTTTTAAAAGTTTTTCGAAAGCGTATAACTATTTTAGGTTTCCTTTTTCTCCATCTTTATCTAGTTGGTTTCCTGGGGCGCCTCTGGGGCACAGGACCTTGTATGTTTTGAATTTTCATATATATAATATAAGGACAAAATTTAGGTACAATTTCTTAGGTGCTTTTTGTATGGTTCTTAATTAAAAATACAATTTTTTTAAAGATAACAAACTTTGAGAAAATTATGGATTTAAGGAAATCATGGTAAATTTAGTTAAAAACCATACGAAAAGCACCTAAGGAATTGTACGTAAGTTTTTTCCATAATATAATGTTTCCATTCAAAAGAAAAAAATACTCCCCATCATTAGATTGATCATTAGTTAGATTCGACATATCATTAGTTTGATCTATTGTAATTAAGTCTTTATTTTTATTTTTTGGGTACAAAAAGAAGTTCTAAGCTTCATAAGAAAACAAGATTAAAAAGTTAGTCTAAATTTCTTGACATACAAGCACAGTAAATATCATAAATCTTATTTGTTATCTTAATTTTTGTTACAATAAATATTAGATAGTTCTGCAAGTAGCCTTAATTAACCTTAATCCTGTCCATCTCAATATTTTGATCACAAGCAATTTTTTTATCTAATTTTGCTTTCATTAATTGATATCCAATATCAAACGACCATTAAATCCTTTTTTTTTTGTCACTATCACATTATCCATAACCCACTAACCACCTATTAATTTCTACTAGCACAACCCACACAATTATTATTATCAACATCATAACTTCCCAACTAAACCCCACCACTCCCCCCTTCATCATCTGTGTACATATTCTTTCAATTACAACAATATTTCATTGATTAATTTTTTTCATGTGTATATAGTTCATATTGTTATCTCTTTAAGTTTTGCTGAATAATTTTCCTCTTTGATATTTCTCCGGTCGCAATTGTTCTTGGTATTTCTTTTTATGGTTTTTCTTCACCCCATGTGTGTTTTTTTGTTTTATACATCACATTGCATCATGCTTTGAATTTTTATATGATTTAGCTGATGCTTCTTTCAATTCTTGCAGAAAATTGGTGCTATAGATTAGAATTTTTGGAGACCTAATGTAAAATTTATAACTTTCAATGTGGATTATATGGGTGTTATCATTATTGTTTTGTAAATAAATATGAACAGGTAATGAATGAATCTTAATGCATGACTAAACTTTTTGACAAATTGTCTACATTATTGATTTGATCATTATCTCAAGATAGCCACTTATAGCATTTCCATAAGCAATATATATGTTTGATTTCAAGTTAGGGAGTATATATATGTTTGATTTCATTTTTATTCTTTATTTTTTGGCTAAACTACACATTTGGCCCCTAAGTTTACCAATGTTGCGATTTTGGCCCCCTATTAAAAAAAATTAAAAATTTAGTCCCTTAAGTTTTAGCCCCTTTGCAATAATCATTCTTTTTTCCAATTTTGACCCATTCTATGCTTATGTGGCATGCCACATGTGTAATTACTGATTCAAAATAAAAATAAAAATGCCAAATAATTAATATAATAAATAAAATAATTGAGAAATAATATTTTTTTAAAAACCCAGGTTTCTTTTTTTAAAGCTCATCCTGTTCTTCATACATACATCATCAAAAAATTCAGATTTTTTTTTTTTACATAAACCCTAAAATTCGATCCGAATTCTCAAGCTGTTTAATCTCTCTCTTTCACAACACACCCGCTGCAATCTTCGGCGCAATCTCCATCTTCTCCGACCCCAACAGCGGATCTATTACACTACGTCGTTTTCTTCCCAAGCGACGTTCTCTTCATCGCCCATCATATAGCCACGCTTTCTCCATCGTCACGCTTTCAACTATTGGTGTTAGTATTTTGTGGGTATACACTCGTTGGGTTGAACTCATTAGTGAAAGAAGAACTGGTGCAAAATTAGAGAAAAAATTAGATAGGGTTTGTTTTTGTACTTGTAACCCATTTATAGTTAGCATTGAGAAAAAAATTTCCTTTACTGTTGTGACCATTGATAGTTAACATTGTTCATTGCTTCCGCATAAGAATTGATATGGTTTTGTTGGAAAGTAAATGTCATGTGTTGCTGAGTTTTTTACACAATCTTTTTTGCATGTTTTGATTATCATATTGATTGCAATTTGGCTTGATTATTAGTTGATTTAAAGAATCTGATTTGATTTGAATGTGGAAAATTGTTTACTTTTGACTGAGAAGAAAGCATTGTATCTGTGTTGAAATCTTGAAAATGTACAATAGTGGGGTAGCATTCACCTACATATGGAATTTGAGTGAGAAATTTTGTGCACTCTTGATGGCAGATGTTTGGATGTGTCTTAGTTTATGCTGGCCTAAGAATATCTTCCCATCTTTTCTATGTCGTGTTTATTGTATGTTGATCTAGCATAGACGAAGATGTTTAAATACAAAAAAATCTGAATTTTTTGATGATGAATGTATGAAGAATGATGATGATGAAGATGAAGATATGAAGAAGAGGATGAGCTTTAAAAAAAATCTGGGTTTTAAAAAAATATTATTTCTCATTTATTTTATTTATTATTAATTATTTGGCATTTTTATTTTTATTTTTATTTTAAATCAATAATTACACATGTGGCATGCCACATAAGTATTGACTGGGTCAAAATTGAAAAAGGGATGACTATTAATTGCAAAGAGGCTAAAACTTAAGAGACTAAATTTTTCATTTTTTTTAATAGGGGGTCAAAGTCGCAAAATTGGTAAACTTAGGGGGCCAAAAGCGTAGTTTAGCCTTATTTTTTTAATAGAATATATACATTATATAGTCAATTAATGAATCGATTTAGTTTTTTAAAATACTACTGCATTTCATTAAATATTTTTAATAATATAGTCAATTTGATAACTCTAAAAAAAACCGTGCATTGCACGAGTTAGAGTCTGTACCATTAATTTTGAACCCTCCATACAGACCCACAATGTTTATAAAGACGAAAACAATGTGAATTCCAAGTCACATATTCAAGCAATATAAAATCTCAAAATAAAAACAAAAGAAAAAAAAAATGATAGCTGAAATATTTTAGAGCATACACATCACTTAATTGTCCAAAAACAAAATATAAATCAAACACATATAATATGAGACGATAGATCATCAAAATCTTCAGTTTCATAGAAATAGATCGTCAATATTAGGGTTCTGATCCATTCATTCCATGTTGTTGTGTTTTGTTTCGTGCTCATCCGACATAGGTGGTGTCCACATTTGGCTTTGTAATGGTCCTATGTCATTTAAAAAAATAAAATGATGAGTATATATATATATATATATATATATATGTATGTATGTATGCATAAAATTTGTATTTATTGTTGATAATAAAAGAATAAATTAGTCACTAGGTTACTTGACCAAAAAAAAAATTAGCATAGTGATGATAAAATAACATCATTTTAGTTTTTGAAACGAAAAAATACATTAATGAGCTCAATATCTAGCACAACATAGAAACATTGTTCTTACCTTGATCATATGGATTTGAAACATAATTTGAGTCTAAATCATTCGACATTGGTTGAACATTAGTATCATTCCCATTAATCAGTTGTGCTAGTTCCTGAGCTTGTTGATCGACGTAGAGTTCCCTCAATTTCTTCACTTGGATTTTCAGTTCTTCACTTTCAGCTGATAATTAATGGGATTGAAAATTAATAAAATTTTCTCATCTTTTTACTTTTCTCCTTATCAATATATTGAGCTATGCTCACATAAACATTTTCATTTAAAAATTCTATCAAAGCTACAAACAAACAAATAGTGAATACCGTCTTTATGAAGTGCTTCCTTGTGATGAATTTCCACTTGATCCATCAACGTCTCACGCTCCAACATCAAACAGTGCTTTTGGTTTTGTTTTAATTCAACTTGTGAGCGAAGATCAGTTATTTGAGCCTGCATATATTTATGATGAGTGTGATAATTAAAATTTCTAATATTATGTTAAATATGTTTGATAAACACAAAATTACAAACATTAAATTTTATTATAAAAGATGAACGACATTAATCACCTCAATTTCTTTAACTTTTTTACTCAAATAGGTAAAATACCAATCTTCCTTCCGTCTTGATCTATGAGTTGAGTCCGAGTCTCGATTAAAGGTTTCTCTACAAAAAAAGATCACATTGAAACATATTTAAACAATTTACACATGCATTCTGAGACGCTGGTATCTATTGAATCTAAATCGTACAATCTAAATTTCAAGGCATATTTAGATTTAAAAATAAAATTGAATTTCTAACTGACAAGTTGAACTGTTTGATGTCGACCTACGACCATCGAATTTGGTGAATGCATGATTGTGTAAATTGTTGATTATGTAAATGTAACATTAGTGAATATGTATTTTCATTGAATTTAAGACAAATCAATTTTTTTTTATTGAAATTGAGAGTAATCAATAATATGTGACAACTTCCTTAATACACACACACACACACGACCACAATTATTTAAAATGTCAAATATCACAAGGTGATTGCAGTTGTGATTTAAATTATCATGAGAATCAAACCAAATTACATGTATCTCCGTCTGATCCTCTTAGGACCCTTGTTTTGGTCACTATTAAGACCCAAATTGGCTCCTAAGTTTGCAGTAGAATGGTTAAAGGTAGCACCCCAAACTGAACCACTTGTTGGAGGATACAAAGGGGGTTCTGTTTGGAAGGGGACATGGTTGTAATTTCCCTCCATTTCACCCATGATGTTCTCTAAGTGTGCTGCTCCTGCATAAGGACATGGATTCGGACATAGTTATCCATACACAATAAAAACTTATTCAATAATTTTCGAAAAATTATTCAATCAAACAAAAGACTTTTACTAACTCATGTGAGCTTAGCTCAATTGCTAAGAACAATGCATAATATATGCAAGGTCCAAGGTTCGAACCCAAACACCACAAAAAAAAGACTTTTAATAAAATAAAATAAAAGAGACTTGAATATTTGAATTATACGTAAGAAAGAAAAATTCTACTTACCAACACTGCTTCACAGTCAAACCTTACACTCTCTTCTCATATATATATTAGGACTCTTCTCATATATTTATAAAGTGTATAAGATGTTGTATTTTTATATGCTAAGCAAAACATATTTTGTGACCCAATATACCCCTCCTTTTTCCCTTTTAATTTTAGGAAAAAATATCAATAAGATTCAAACCCGCGACTATGGTTACACGTAAGTGTTTTGACCACTAAGTCAATAGTTGTTTTTGTGATATAATATTTGCTTCCACTACCTCATATTCAATACCAAACACCCTTTTTAAAAAACCAATTAATCCCTTTTTCTTTCTTTTTCAGAATTGAACATTGAACGGTTATGAACCCTTTTTCCCCTTATTCCTTCGATCTCAACCCAGAAGGCAACGATTTCCATCCTTTTCTTCCATTTTTTCCTTCGATTTCTACTAAAAAATGTGATTGTGTTGAAGATTTCGTTCATAATAACTTATTAATGGTATGATCACTAAACTAATTTTTATATTAGTGCTATTTTATTTATTTTGTTTTGTGGATTGTGATTGTATCAGTTTTGATGAAGGTCAATGCTTGAATTCCTATCATGATTGTATTGATTATATTGATTGTGATTGTGTCAATTTCCTTGGTTGATGGTAGCCTGTACTTTATTTGGTGCTATTCGACAGGTAAAAGAAGGTTTAAAGCTGAGAAACTCTCTAAATCCATGTTTGAAGTTGCTGAGTTCGACAGATGTTGAGAGTATTTGACTGAAGCCATAGTTCGACAAAGCATTGGATGTTTTCGACATAAAGGTGGAAACCAACAACCAATTAATTCAGCAAAGAAGTTGGTTTCAAGTATAGTCACAAAATTCGCGCGGTACTTTCGCGTATTAGTTCGCGCAAATTTGTGAAGAAATTAGCCGAAACCTGTGAACCACGAGTACCCGAAAAAAATGAGTGTTGTGAGATTGAGGGGAAGAATTGTGAGTTGAGGAACAACGTCGTATCCTGGGATTGAGAAGAGCACGAGCAAGAGAGTGGAGAGTGAAGAAACTTGGTTGAAGAAACCATGTCTTGTAGGCAGCTTCGGCTGCTGCTGTTTCAAGTGAAGGAAGAAGATGATGAATTAGGGTTAGTTATGAAACTGGGCTTCTCTCGTGCTGACCCTTTTATTGAATTCTGCTCTTTACCCAATTAGTTTTGCTCATTGCCAAAGTAAATGTCCAAAATGCCCTTACGTGACTTAAGTCACGCTAGTGTATTTTTTACGTGAGTTAAGTCACGCACACGTACGTTATAGCTCAGCGCGAGTTAACTCACGCTAGTTGGCCGGTGGTTACAGCTCAAGAACACACGTTTTTTGGATGGTGGTCAATGCATTTTAATGGTTTTTACACGTTTTTTTTAAAAGTTTTTTGACCTCATTAAGTGCTATGCTACCTTAAACCACCTATAAATACCCTCACAAACTTCCTCTTTTCTTCACATTATCTCCTCCCACTCTCTCCCTCGTTTTCTCTTCTTCTTTTTTGTTTCTATAGTCTCTAGGC
>Ga0228711_1010957_pt1 | contig 11715 bp, 7 predicted proteins | sample MedpolnodulmetaG_2_FD_177996 | JGI IMG/M metagenome (GOLD analysis project Ga0228711, IMG submission 177996) | Root nodule microbial communities from Medicago polymorpha collected in Santa Monica, California, United States - brown nodules | ecosystem: Host-associated > Plants > Roots > Nodule...
TTCACGCCACCGACGGTGAGCTATCTTCTAAACTTGCTTTCCAATTTCTTAATCCGGCTCCACCAAATCTCGATTGGGCTACTGATATTTGGCGTCCCTGCATCCCTCCATCACACTCTTTTATATTTACAGGCTCGGGGCTGCACCTTGGTTTCCATGTGTCCGCTGTGTTACCACCAAGCTGAATCTTCCAGACATCTGTTTCTAGATTGTGATTTCTCCCAAACCATTTGGCTCTGGCTCGGCACCAAGCTTCAGCGCACCATCCCTCTTGTTGCGCCTTCCTCGCTGCTCTCTTGTATTCCGCAGCGCTGCAGCTCTCAGCTGCGTGATGTGTTAATTGCTGCCATTGTACACACGGTGCACGCAATATGGCTAGCTCGAAATGCTGTCCGCTTCAACGCTGCCTCTGTCACCATTCACGCAACTATGGCAAACATCACCTCCATGCTTGCCATGTCGGGAACCCTCTCCAACGGGTACTGCTTGCGGTCAGATGTGGTGATTTTGGAGAATGTGTTTGTCTCTCCCTTGCACAGACGCGTACGGGACATCATTCCGGTTGTTTGGAAGCCCCCCACTAGCCCTTGGGTCAAGGCCAACACGGATGGATCGGTTAGAAATTTAGTGGCAACTTGTGGTGGTATTTTTCGCGACTCTCGCGGTACTTTTCTTGGTGGCTTTGCAAGCAATCTTGGTTGCGTTTCTGTATTCGAAGCGGAAATATTGGGACTCATAGTGGCTATGGAATATGCGAGCTCCAACGGTTGGACTCGATTATGGCTCGAAAGTGATTCTTCTAGCGCGGTACAAGCTTTTCATAAGCCATCTCTTATTCCGGTTTGCCTCCGAAACCGTTGGCATAATTGTACTCACAATGGTATGTTTATTATTTGCTCGCACATCTTTCGGGAGGGAAATGTTTGTGCTGACGGTCTAGCCGCTTTGGGACATGATTTGAATGACACCACGTGGTTCACCTTGTTGCCTCCATCTTTGGGGCAGGATTTTACCAGGGACAGAAATGGACTGCCGAATTATAGATTCCCTTAAATTTTCTGTTTCTAGTATTTGTATATATTTATTTTCTTCGAGGGTTTTGGCCTAGTCCCCCCTCTTTGTATTTTTCCCCCTTTTTTTAATAAATACGTATTGGAAAGGCGGCACAGGATGGAGTGGCTGTTGGGTGCCAACCTAGTTGGGATGCTTCAACCACTACCGGATGCCTCACCTTTCTCTTGGCCTGATCAAAAAAAAAAAAACTCCTATAAGGGTTAAGCCCATCTCCACCGTTGCTCCTGCCTTAATCAAAAAGAAAAACACTCCCAAATCTGCTGCTAAAAAGAAATCCATGATGAAAAATGATTCGAAGAATGCACAAGCAGAAACCTCTATTCAAGAAGGCAAGAAAAACAAGGGCAAAGAGGAACTCAAGAACATATATGATGTCCCAACTCATGCTGAAGAGAAATCTACTTCTGGTCTTGTTATAGGTAATCCGAATGAAACCCTTATTTCCAATATTCCTGATGATGGTAGAAAACTAGGGTTAGAAGATTTAAATGATGCGATAGATAGTACTCAAAACATGGACATAGATGTTGGTAACGAAACAAATGTCAATGACTCTGTTGGTCAAGATTCTGATAATATTGGTGCTCGTAAGGATGTTGGACCAGATGTTGAAACATCTTTGGACCAACCTAGTAACTCCATTGATGTCACTACAACTGAAGGTGGTAATAAGGACCTTAGTGTTGAGACTGCTCCAGAAATGGAAGCAAACTCTGATAAGTCTGTTGATGACGTTGTTTCTGAAGAAGAAGAAGATGAGTCTGAAGAGGTCTCTAAGGAAACTGAAGAGGAAGACGACTCTGAGATTAAAGATAAGAACAAGAACGTGGTTGATGTTGAAGAATTGGACTTGGATGACATACCCTCGGCAAAAACTCTTGGTGATGTTATAGCCAAGAGGTTAAGAAGCAACAAAGAGATAGCTGTAGTCCCTACTAGCACACTCCCTAAGAAAAAGACTACCTCTGTAACTGAAACTCCAAAAAGCAAGACCAAGTCTATAGGTGTGGGTCCTAAAAAAGGATGGAGTAAAGTTAGTGTGATGACTACTAGTGAAAGCTCTAAAAAGAGAAAGGTTATCTCTTCCAGCAAATCTGAGTATGAAGTTGAGAAGGATGCTCTCAACATCATTACATCTGATGTGAAGAATTCAGCTGGAAAAAAGGGTGCTCAGACTGTAGCAAATGTGCCCATTGACAAAGCCTCATTTCATCTTCTTGAATTTGCACAAAGATGGAAGTTCATATATCACAGGAGGGTAGCTGTTGAAAGAGAACTGAGTGAAGAGACTGTTAAAATAAAAGAAGTCATGGAACTTATTAAAGAGGCTAGACTTATGAAGACTGTATGCAATCTTGGTGATTGCTATGAAAAGCTGGTAAAGGAGTTTGTGGTCAATATTCTTGAAGACTGTGACAACCCTCTGAGTAGGGAATATCAGAAGGTGTATGTTAGAGGAGAATGTGTCAACTTTTCTCCCAACATTATCAACAGATTCCTTGGGTTGGCTGAAGAAGGGGTTGCTGAACTTGAAGCAACTAACAAAGTGAGAACTTGGTCAAAGAAGGGAAAGATTTCATCAGGAAAGCTGAGTGTGAAGTATGCCATCCTCAATAGAATCGGAGCAGCAAATTGGGTTCCCACTACTCACACCTCAGATATTACAACAGGTTTTGCTAAATTTGTTTATGCTGTTGGCACTAGAGTTAAAATGGATTTTGATAGGTATATCTTTGAGCAAACCATGAGGCATGCAAAGACTGATGTGGTTAGGCTACCTATAGCCTTTCCGTCTCTGTTGTGAAGCATTATTTTAGACCAACATCCAGGCCTTGTCACTGCCTCTGATCTTCCCAAGAAGAGGGATTCTCCCCTCTCCATTCATCAAAAACTCTTTGGAGACAATCATGTTCCAGATCTTGTTGGTACATCTGCACCTACTCCTGCTGTAGGGCTCATGACTAAGGAAGAAATCGTTACTGTTTGGAAAGATACTTGTGTTATGCTAGATGAGAGGAAGACTCAATTTGAGCTAATGATTCATGCCTTGGAGAAAGAGGATGCTGAAAATGATGATGATCTTGTTGGAGGAGACAATGATGAAGATGCTGAGGATGCAGATGAGTATGAGGAAGAGGCTGATGCTGCCGATGAGGATCACGAAGATGAGGAAGCATCAGGGAGAAGCTCTGAGGCTGATGAATGATGTGTTTTAGAATTTCTTTTGTGTGGGCTAAGCCTTGAATATTTTGTGCCTATGGTTTGTAATCCCTAAAAATTCTGCACTTTAAGTTTCTTGGTACTCCTGTTTTATGCATGGAGACTTGTGACATTTTATAGTATCTTCTGATTTTTGATATTGTCTTATTTGGCTATTATCTGTTTGGCATATATTGTGGCTAAAAAGGGGGAGAAAAATATATATCTATACTCTCTGTATGCCTGTTTGTCTACATTGTCTACATTTATTTTGCAGCTCTTTGGATGTGTGCTATATTGCCCCTATTTCTATGTATGCATGTTGTTGCATTTATTTTGCAACTATTCCAGGCTTTGTGTAGATGTTGGCACTCATGTTGCAACATCTTGATGTTCTGAATGTTGATCTGCGAATTTTCTTTTCTCAGTTTTTCTATTGTACATGTTCCCTGTTGCTGCTATAAGAAACTGAAACATGTCTATTTGTGTGACCTTGATAGGTCTGCTAGCTTAGGACTACTGATAGGTCTTCTAGTTGGTGAATGTTCACTGAAAGACTTTATGCTCAAAACCTGAAGTATTCTTTAATCTATGCATTAGAAATTTGTGTCTTTTAATATGCATGTATTTAGGGGGAGTAATGGAATATTCCTGTAAGTAGTCACTCATATGTTCATATATTCAGGGGGAGTGATACTTCTATGTGTGCATGTGCTAGTCCAAGCTGGTTGATAGGATGTTGAGTCAGATGTCTAAACATTCATGTCTGTCATCTGTAAGTATGGGGATTTATTTTACTCTTACTTCTATTTGTGGTTGGTGACAGTACTCTGAAGACATCCATGCAAGTCACTTGTAAGTGTGGAAATTTATTTTTCCCTTACTTCTATGGTTTGTTAGTGACAGTGCTCTGTAGGTTTGGAAATTTATTTTTCCTTACCTCCTTGTGTGGCAGGTACTCCTGTTTGAAGTTATAAAGGATGTTAAAACATCCTATCTTGTATGGGAACTTATGTTTCCTGTCTGTAGCATAAGAATTTATTTTTCCTCTGCTATATGTGGTGAAGGATGTTGGAACATCCAATGTATGGGAACTTACGTTTCCTAAGTGTAGCATAGAAATTTATTTTTCCTCTACTCTATGTGGTGATGGATGTTGAAACATCCAAACTTATGTGGGAATTTATTTTTCCACTCTGTAGCATAGGAATTTATTTTTTCTCTGCTCTTGTGAGGCTATGCATATATCTTATCCGCTGTTGCATGCCTCTGATGAGTGTAATACCTCTACAGTTGAAGCTGTGATTGATGATTCTTGAGGTATTCTTGTATGCACACTTCTGACATCTCTGAAGTGATACTGCCTGCTACTTCTTCTTCTTGAATATGTGTTCGTGATGACTTGAGGAAGTGTATCTAAGGTATCCCTTTGGATTCTGTGTGCTAGCTGTTTCTTCATAGGTATGTGCTCATGTTCTTGGAGAAATGGCTGTCTTATGTATCCCTCTTTACTCCTTGCATTTGGCCTTAATTTGTTTTAGCCAAAAATTTGCCAAAGGGGGAGATTGTTGGGTATTTGTATTGGCTGCATTATTGCTAAAACAAATATCCTTGGTGTGCAAGTTGGAACCAATGTTCTAACATGTGGTTAGGTATCTCTGTAAGATGTTGGATACAATGTTCCAACATCCTAGCACAGTTCAGTGTGTCTGGGTTTATGCCTATTTGTACGCGCGCCCTTTATTGTTTAAGGAAACAATATTTCCTTATCTTATTGACCAAACAACGCGCATATCTTTACAGGAATCAGCTGTGGAATATTTCTAAAGTAGTATTTATATTTTAGAAAATATTTGGTATTGGGTTGAACGATCCTATAAATGTTCCGACATTTTAGGACTTTCCATATTTGTTTATGATTCTTGTTTTGCAGATTAGCTGAACCGATCTGCTTTGTGCTGAAGCCCAACAAGAATATTTAGCCCAAGCTGCTTCAGTATATAAGGGAGACTTCAAGACCTAATTGATCATTAAGCCGTCATACTAAAAAGTTTAGATTTTTAAGGTTTTAGTTTGGCAGTATGGTGGCCGATTTTGGGCTTCACAGTAGTTCAAAAATCAGTTTAACAATGCGTTTTTCACTTAAGAATCACTCTTCAATCATTAAACTCAAACACAACACTCCCAAATCAATTCAAAACATTGTCTAGGGTAATAACACTTGTAATACCCACTTACACCACTTCAAATTATCAATTTCACACCAAAATTATAATCAACCCATTTTTATTCAAACTCATGAAAGAACAACAACTTCATCACAACTTACTTCATACCCAATCCATGATATGAAGTTAACAACAACAATTAACAACAACTACAACTCGTAGTCATGAATTCCACCAAAATCAACAACAACATCAATCAAACATGAATTCATCAACAACAATTCATTCTTCATCATTTATGGGTAAAACACAAGTATACATGTATATACATCATAAACATATAAAATTCAACATTAACAACTTAATTATCTTCAAATTCATATACCCAAACATTGCATCCAAACATAAGCACGAATTTCACTAATTAAAATCACAATAATCATTTTTCACAATTAAGTACCTATGCATATAATTAGAGAAGAAATTAAACTAAGAGATTATGATTGAAATCTAACCCCCATACCTCAATGAGCAATAATCCTTGCCCAAGCTTCAATCAAGCTCCTAGAAATCCTTAACTCCTCTTGGCTCTTCAAGATTCTCAACAACCCTCTTCTCTTCCTCTTTCCCCCTTTCTCTCTCTACCTCTTCTCAAAATTGTAAAATGATTATGTGACCCTATTTTTCTTTAATGACTAATACTTATATAGTCTCTACACAATTGGGCTTAACACACTTAATGTCTTAATGGGCTCACAACACTTATAAACTAACTCCCAAAGTTTCTATCCACTAACGGTTAAAAGTTATCGAATAATTACCGGTCTAAAACTAATTATCACTACCGAATAGTAACTTAGTAAAAATAATGGTTCTCACTTGAAACACTAAAAATAACCCTCACCATGAAATTACTAATTTACCCTTGCTCACAAAATGACTAAAATACCCATGAGTCTAAAATGACCATAATACCCTTCTAACACCGAAATCCACTAATCCTAACCCAAAATACACACGGAGGCAATTAATCACATATAAACACATATAAACACACATAAATAAATCGGGATGTTACAATATCCGCCCTGGCGTTTTGTTCGCGTGGAACATGCACTACGTCTACGGAATCGAACTCTTTCATTTAGTTTTGCACTAGTTGAACGTATTCTTGCAGTTGTTCCTCTCGGACTTGGTATTCATCACTGACTTGGGAGGCTACAAGCTGAGAGTCTGTACAAATTTTGACTTTTTTGGTTCCCATGTCTTTGGCAATTCGTAATCCCGCTAGGAAAGCTTCGTATTATGTGGTGTTGTTAGTCATTGCGAAGGACAGACCTAGGGATAGTTCGATCACGATTCCATCGCCATTTTCGATGATAATGCCCGCACTGCTTCCTTTGGAATTGGATGATCCATCGACGAAGATGGTCCATACTCCTTCTTTCTTTTCCTCAGTTGGGAAAGTCATCTCGGCTATGAAGTCAGCGAAATCCTGTGCCTTTAGTGCCTTCTGTGATTCATAATGTATATTGAATTCCGATAATTCGAGCGACCATTTCATCATCCTTCCGGCGACGTCGGGACGACCCAACATTTGTCTTATGGGTTGATCGGTTCTGATGACGATAGTATGTGCCAAGAAAAATTGTTTTAGCCTTCCAGTAGCAGTAACTAAGGCGAGAGCTACCTTTTCAATTTTTTGGTAACTCGTTTCGGGCCCCAGTAAAGCTTTACTAGTGAAATATGTAGGTTTATGCCCCTCTTGTGTCTCTCTGATAAGGACGACACTGACCGCTTTAGAAGAGACGGAGAGATAAAGGTACAATGTTTCATCTTTGTCTAGTCTAGATAATATCGGTGGTTGGGAGAGTGCATTTTTAAGGTGCTTGAGTGCATTTTCACATTCGTCTGTCCATTCGAACGTCGTTTCCTTTCTCAAGAGTTTAAAGAAAGGTAAAGCGTGTTGAGCGGGTTTGGCGACGAAACGAGAGAATGAGGTTAGCATTCCGTTGAGTGTTTGGATGCACTTTTCGTTTTGGGAGTGGGGAGTTCCGTAAATGCTCGACATTTATCAGGATTAGCCTCGATTCTTCGCTTTGTTAGATAGAAGTCGAGGAATTTGTCTGCTTGTACCCTGAATGTGCATTTCTTAGGATTTAACCTCATGTTGTATTTTCTGGTTTGTTCGAATACTCTTTTGAGATGAGCGGCATGATCGATCTCCTGTTTGGATTTGACAATCTTGTCGTTCATGTAATCCTCAAGAATATCACTCAGAAGCTCTTGTATACTTTGTTCATCATACGTTGATAAGTGGCCCCTATGTTTCTTAGTCTGAAGGGCATTACGTGATAGTAATAGTTCCCTGATTCGGTCATGAATGTGGTTTTCTCTTCGTCATCTTTAGCCATGGGTATCTGATTGTACCTAGAATAGGTGTCCATGAATGACAAGAGTTTATAGCCAGATGAATTATCAACTAGTTTATCTATGTTAGGAAGAGGATTTGCACCTTTAGGGCAAGCCCTATTGACATCGGTATAATCAACACACATACGCCATTTTCCATTAGATTTTTTGATAAGTACAACGTTTGAGAGCCAAGTTGTATACTTGGCCTCAAAAATGATATTTGCCTCTAGGAGGTCTTTTACAGCTTTTTTAGCAGCCTCCGCTTGTTCTGGAGATTGCTTCCTACGTCGCTGAGCTACAACGCTAGCACTAGGACTAACAGTAAGCTGGTGACAGGAGACGTTGGGGTCGTTGTCGGGCATGTTAGCCTCGCTCCATGCAAAGAGATCAACATTCTCCCTCAAGCAAGCTATCAGCTGAGCGCGAGCGAGTTTGGGGATCCCGTTGCCTAGCTTGAAGCATTTGGTTGGGTCGTCCCCAAAGGGAATCAGCTTGAAGTCTCCATCTGCAATTCGCCGAAGGATTTCCACGTTGAGTGGATCCTTCTTTTCCTTCTTCAGCTCTTTCCGCTCAGATTTGGTGAAGCGCGGGTCAAGCTCGATCAGATTGGAATCCAAAAGGCTCGCAACAGTTTTCCCCTCGTCCTTGGAAGACTGTTCAAAGAGGGAAACCGAATTCTAGAGTTTATTTGCCTGCAGGAAGCATTTTCTAGCAGCCTCGATGTCGCCGTGCAGGGTAGCTTCGATGTTATTGTTCGCATGGTACTTCAGTTTCAAGTGGGAAGTTGAGCATGCGGCCCCAAGCTGTGCCATTCCAGTCCTCCCAATGATGCAGTTGTAAAGGGAGGTGCAGTCGACCACCAGGAATAGGATCTTTATTGTTTTCTCCATGTCCCCTTCCCCGAAGGTTACAAGAAGTTCCACGTAACCCCCAGGGTTTGGTGGAAGAGCCGTTGAACCCGTAGAGTTCGGTTCCAACGTAGGGGACGAGGTTGTTCTCCATTAATTGGAGAGTCTTGAACAACTCGGTGTACATTATGTCATAAGAGGCCCCTGTGTCTATTAGGACTCTTCTCACATCAAAGTTGGCCATCCCAGCTTGAACGAGTAATGGGATGGTTGAGTTTTGTGCTCCTTCAGGTAGCTCGTGGTCATAAAAGGCCAACGGTGGTCGCCCCCCGGCTTTTTGTCCGGGTTGGACCAGATGGTTGACTCTTAGCAGCTCCTCGAATTTCCTCTTCATGCTTCCCACGGTGAGGGTCGAGGTTCCACCGATGATGATGTTGGCGGCGGGGAAGCGTTCCCATGTGCACGCATATGGAGTTACTTCCATGTGCTCTGGGAACTTGTCAAGCTGCTCGACCGACATAGTGACGGCCGGATTCTTTTCTTTCCCGTCGGTAATGAGTTCGACAATTTGTCTCTCCGTCTCGAAGTTCTTGGTGAACTTCTTGAGCCGGCCTCGTTGTATGTGGGAAAAGAGACGTTACTGTTTGTTTGAACATGTCTTAGTTGCTCCGAGCACCCCCCCTCGCGGAGAAGGGGTGTGTTGCAAGTAAATTGTCAAATGCAGCATTTGGGCTTGGTTTGTAATTGAGCCTAAGCAGTTAAGCCCAGGTCTTTGACCGGTCCAGAACAATAATCATCATAAGCCATGAGTAATAAACTTTTACCACTTTCACATGTATCATATCAATTGTAATGTCTACTATATCAATGTCTTGCTACTTCAGGAGCCGGTTCAAGGGACAATTTTTTTTTCTTTAATTTTATTTCGTCCAACTTAGACTATGATCAAATAGATCTTATATATTTCAATTGTGACCAAAAGATTTAGTTCTTTGAGAACTTAACCACAAACCTCTTTCGACAATGACAAAGGATATCACAATGGTTTTATTTTTCAATCTTTTACGAATGCTTGATATTAAATTATTAGATCTTCTAGAACTATATCTCAAATCTTTATAAACAAAAATAACAAAAACAATATCCATTCTTTAAGCAATCTTTCAGGGATGCATTAATATCACAAGAAGAAAAAAATAGTTCTTCAAGAACTATATCATAAAAGATCTTCATTGTTTGAGCAATTTATCAAGGACGCTTCAATGTTAAATTTGAGTTCTTCTTTTGTTTACACATAGGAAGTATACTCACGGGTATGATGCAATGATCAGTACATCAATTGATGTCAAATGATCTGATTATGCTCATAAAATAAAGAAACGGTTACAAGTATAACATATGAACAATTATGAATGTTTTAACATGCTACTCATGATGGTAATAGTAACAGCTCCTAATGTGTAAAAACTCTAACATGAAAAGAAACATATTTCATCTTTATATACAATTATTGATCATTAGACTAACATCTAATGTAATATTTTTCTCTAAATTAATTTCAAAAGATAAAACACCACAATTTAGAAAGTAGCACTAATATCCATATCAAAGTCTAAATCAATTAAAAATTGGAAAATAAACAATAGACGATAAGAAGCCAAGAAAGAAATATTTCCATAAACTTAATTAAAACAAATAACAACAAGAGATGGTTGGGAGGAACTTAAAGTGACTATATGTGAAGCAAACATAAGTCTATACCACGTACAACCAATAGTAAAATTTCAGTGATAAGTTTTCCTTATCTGACTTTGCCATCATGTTTCATTATAATGAATGGAAATTTTATGCTTATGCCCATAAAAATGGACTTGAAGATCCATTATTTAGACGTCTAAAGTTAATTGTATGATTGATACTTATGAGACCATACCTTATATACTCTAGTTTGGTTATGAGACCATGTCTTATAAACTCTATTTTGGGTATCAATAATCTTGTATGTTGAGATATTGATTTGCATCAAGCTAACACATTACTATATATAAGTCCTCCCCTTAATCTATCATTGGTTTTAGGTTAACAACCTAATATTTCTTATGCAAGTGGATTTTGGGTGTGTTGCGCATATCACAATTGCTCCAATATAATGCAGTAAGATAAATCTTGAAAGAATATTGGGAAAATAGATTTGATTTGAATCTCAATCTATCATTAATTGTGTGAGGCAACTTATTTACAGCCCAGTAGGTTGATTATCACTTGATGGATTAATTTTCCTAATATTCAGGGGAGATAATAAGGAACTGAAAATGTGAACCTGAAGTTCAAATAAATTATTTGAAAGGAGATATTATTTTGTCATCTTGATCCTCAAGATATAACTCATTTGCAAAGTTAAACAAATCAAATATCAGCTGCTAATGCTCCAAATGAAATAGATGTCCTTGTTGGATAATCTAATATGCAAATGAGTCTCAACCATGCCTGAAGCATGGTAGATCAATCGGTTCCAAATATAAAAATCCTCGAATAAGAAAATGAGCTTAAAGTAATGATAACCCAAACGAGGATATAGAAACTCTAAAAGAGTTTTCTGACATAATTGATTTTTCAGTTCCAGAAGAACTAATCAGGTACCTGAAACTTATGAAATATTAATAAATTATGTCATGAATGAAAGATCTCAATGGAATGAGATGGAACCAAAATGAAGTCAACATTGACGTGTTTTTGCATATAATATAGCGCTATATCTGGTAAATAATAATGATGATCATGGTTTAAAGTCTATTAAAGTTATCGATAATGAAAATATTTACAAATGAAAAGAGACAATTCTAGTAAAATCAAACTCGCTTCATAAAGCAGGCTTTGTTTGGACTTGAAGTCTGCACACTTGAAGGTGTGAAGTTAAATGGATATATACAATTTTTCGCACGAAAGGGAATTAGAATGGTAATATATATATATATAGATAGATAGATAGATAGATATATAGAGAGAGAGAG
>Ga0228711_1010958_pt1 | contig 11715 bp, 4 predicted proteins | sample MedpolnodulmetaG_2_FD_177996 | JGI IMG/M metagenome (GOLD analysis project Ga0228711, IMG submission 177996) | Root nodule microbial communities from Medicago polymorpha collected in Santa Monica, California, United States - brown nodules | ecosystem: Host-associated > Plants > Roots > Nodule...
CCCAATACCATGTTTGTGCCCTCTTTGGAAGAAGAAAGATGACACAGTGCTGCTGTTAATGGAGGAAGCGGCTCATGGCATAAAAGAAAGTTAGGGTTTCGTTTCTTTCTTGACAGAAGGGTATCTAGGCTATTTTAGGTCCAACTCATGATTACTGTTATTGTTGTTGTTATTATTATTATTATTATTATTATTATAATGTAAACTTACGCTTTTAGTGGAGGGGTAACCTTGGCGCAACTGGTAAAGTTGTTGTCATGTGGCTGAAAGGTCACGGGTTCAAGTCCTGGAAACAGTCTCTTGTGTAAAAAACAGGGTAAGGCTGCGTACAATACACCAAAAATGGTGGGACCCCTTCCCGGACCCTGCGTATGCAGGAGCTTTAGTGCACCGGGTTGCCCTAATGTAAACTCACGCTTTTAGTGTTGTTGTGAGGGACAACTATTATACATCCAGATGTGTTTGTTGTTTTTTCTGCAATTTCATTTTCATAATTCTTAATTTCTCTTTGGTCTTATAAGCTAAACCTAATATAAAAGTCACTTATTCACGTATACAACAACAACCAAGCATTATCCCTCTAAGTGGGGTTGTCTACATGGATCAAACGATGCCATAATGCGTTATCATATACCATATTTCTATCCAATTTTTGGCCCCATCCTGTGTCCTCACACTAGTTGAGACTCCCTCATACATATCCTCGATAGCTCGAGTATAGGCAATCCTAACCCCTTTCTTCTCTAGGGCTTTCCACAACATCTCTCTAGGCATTCTATCACACGTCTTCTCCAAATCAATGAAAACTAAGGGCAAGTCTTTTTTATCGATCTGACACCGCTTCATCACACGTAGTAAATAGATTGCTTCCACGTATACTTCTATTTTTTGTTTTTGAACCAACCATAATTTTAGTATTGAAATTCTATAATAACTGTTTATCTATGTAAAAATGTGTATGCTTTTCTATGGTGACGAAATGTTGAATAATTGGCTTTTTAATGCTACTAAATTATCTCTATATGATATATATATGTTATTTTAATAATAGGTAAACTCTTACGAGTCGAGTCTACAAGTTGGATTTACGTAGGCTCTACGAGTTTACCTAGAATCTCGAGTCGAGTTTGACAACCTTGATTATTATTGTTGTTGTTGTTGTTGTTATGCCGTATAACTTAGTTCAAAAAATGAATGGGTCTTTTTTATTTTTTAATATTTTATTTTCTAATTATTTTTTGACTGTTGTGTTATGCTCTACATTAGCTTTGGTTTGGGCTGACTGTTATACTTGAAAGCCCAATAATGAATTCAGTAAAGAGTAATAAATTAATTTCATATATTCCCCAACTATGTTAAATAAATTAAATATTCTCTTTGCAAAATCAATAAATAAATATTTCTTAGCTACGAATAATTTTCTTACTTTCTTAAATCAACTATATTTAAATGGTAAAGTTTTAATTTAGTTTATGTAATGTGTTTGTGTAATCTTGCTACCCCCTCGCGATACTAGGTAATCTTGCAACCCCCTCGCGATACTAGGTAATCATGTGTGAAGAATCTTATGATCCTTTTTATGATTAATCAATCGTACATTTTACAATCTTGCTACCCTTCTCCGATCATAGGCAAGATATCAATCTTGACAACATTGATTAAAAAAGCCTTGCTTTCCTTTGAAATTGTTTTTTTTTTAGTTTAAATTTTTACTATGCTGTTTTGGATGTTATTTATCTTTAGAGTAAGAAGCTGGTGGTTTTAAATGGCCCTCAGTCATGTCTCTAAGTCAATTGCTTAATTTTAGGTTAAATTAAAATTTGTGGCGTGATTTGGGATGAAACGTATGATCCTTGTTACGATCAATCGATTGTACATTTCACAACCTTGTTACGCTTCTCCGATCACAGGCTAGATATCGATCTTGACAACATTGAATAAAAAAGCCTTGCTTTCCTTTGATTTTTTAATTTATATCATTACTATGCTGTTTTGGGTGTTATTTATCTTTAGGGCAAGCAACTGGTGATTTTAAATGGTCCTCAGTCTTGTCTCTGTCAATTGCTTGATTTTAGGTTAAATTAAAATTTCTGGAGTGGTTTTGGGGGTAAATCTTATGATCCTTGTTATGATCAATCGGTCGTGCATTTTACAATCTTGTTACCCTTCTCCGATCATTGGCAAGATCGCAATCTTGACAACATTGAATAAAAACCTTGCTTTCATTTGAAAGATATATTTTTTTAATTATTACTATGCTGTTTTGGATGTCATTTATCTTGAGGACAAGCAGCTGTTGGTTTTAAGTGGTCCTCAGTCATGTCTCCATGTCAATTGCTTGATTTTAGGTTAAATTAGATTTGTGGAGTGGTTTGGGGTGAGGATGAGTTTGTGGGAATGGGATGGATGGGCGGTAGTTATCATGTTTTTCTGTAGACATTAGAACCATGATTAACAAGAAAATCAGATAATCTTGCTTTTGTTTTATATGGTATGGTATTGTTTCTTGATAAATGAATTCAACGTCAGAATATTGGCTATTTGCTGGTTGTTGCTTTTCTATCTAATCATTTATGTAATAATTGCCTTTTGATTTTACTATCACTATTTTGTAAACTGTAGGGTGCTTTTTTTAGCTTGGTGCTTTACATGTTCCTCTGATGTTTTGTAGGGATATGGCTTTGCAGAAGTATGTTCCATCCGGCAATGCACCTACTGTTAGTTTGAAACATTTGAGTTCCAGTAAGGCCCCTGAGAAAACTCAGCCTGACGTGGAAAATCAGAATCATGACATGGATGTGGATGTTGACCTTGGGGAAGTTTATTTTCTCATTATGCGCTTCCTTTCTGCTGGGCCATGTCATAAAACTTGTTCACATCTTTGGAATGAGCTTCTGGAGAATCAACTTTTGCCTAGAAGGTATCATGCTTGGTATTCAAGGAGTGGGGCATCCAGTGGAGTTCCACATGACGATGGTCAATCATTCCCTTTAGAAGATTACAATAAGTTGGTGGAGAGGTATTTACAATGCTTTAGTTTAGCGTGTTCCCCTTAGCCTCTATCTGTTGACGATTCTGAGTTTACCTTGTTATGGTCTTGAAAGTTCATTAGCACGGGTCCATTTTATCACCTTCTTGCTAGTTGTGTTAACAGTATGGTTGTTTGATCGCTAGTTATGGGCTCTAACTTAGAGCCTCTAAGTAGTGAACAAATGAGGATGCAACTATCTTTATGTATTATTTTCCATTGTGGTATTTTCAATTGATGTTGTAATTAACTACTGTAGGTATCCTCATATTGAAAAGGATCACCTGGTAAAGCTTTTGAAGCAATTGTTATTAAATAAAGCCTCCCTGTCACCAGGCATGAGTACTGGAAATCCTCCAAATGCAGCTGATGTACCCACTCTTCTAGGAAGGGGATCATTTTCACTTCTGAGCTGTACGTGTAATTTATTTGTGCTTATTATTGTGACTCTCAACACTTTCGGTTTCCCTTATTACTGTGCTTTTAATTGAATTAGCTTTGCCTGTCTGTATCTGTATTTATTGTTTTTTTCTCTACTACAGATGACGGGGATAAAGTGAATGAAGAAGTTAAACCACCACCTCCTTATATGCGCTGGCCGCATATGAAAGCCAATCAGGTTCATGGGCTTAATTTGAGGGAAATCGGGGGTGGTTTTCCAAGACACCACCGTGCACCATCTATACGTGCTGCATGCTATGCCATTGCAAAACCTTCTACTATGGTACAGAAGATGCAAAACATCAAAAGAATAAGAGGACACTGTAATGCTGTTTATTGTGGTACGCTATTTTATATAATACCAGAATGTTTAACCTTTTGTTTAATTTTTTAGTTGACCTTGTTTACTTATTTCTCTTTGATGGTTATAGTACAACCTATTACTTATTTTAAATATTGGGAACAGTTTTTTATTTGTAAATACGCTGACCGATACAAGAGCGAGTCTCATATCAAATCTGAGTGCGAAAAATGAGACACTGATTCCTATTCATCAAGATATATTAAAGCGCCATCTGTGCCATTAATACACCCTTTGGAAGTAGAAAAGAAACTTCACGGTGAAAAATAAAGGAATGCTCATGAAAATAATAAAGAGGATTTAAATTTGCTGCGGTGTTCTAGGGAGTCGTATAGGTGATGGAGTGACCATTCAGGTTATTCCTTGATTGTGTCTATTTTTCTAACATTGGTACAGGGTTACTTCAACAAATCAAAATTGAACTAAATTACTCCCACCCAAAGGAATAGTTTGCACCCAAAATTTGAAAGGAGGTATGAAGATTCGACGATGTAGGGAAAAATATGGTGTTTGATAGAGGATCATTTGATAGAAAGATGTAGCATTATGAAAATGAGTGTTGCAAACTTCCAAGTTTTGTTGGTTATTCTTGCACCCACTTCTTACATTCAACATTTTATTAGCTTGATTCCATCCTTATTCCTGTATTATATTAATTATGTGAAAGCATCAGAGGTTAAAATCCCTGCGATCAACAAATTTGTAGTTTTCCTTTGCATGACAGAGAGAGAACGTGGATCATATTTTACCCAACTCCATTAGGTCTGTTTAGCTAAAATGTCCTTGCTTTTGTTTCAGTTATGTTCCATTAGTGCGTTTTGAATATTCATAAATTTTTCACTTCCTATTGGTTTTGAGAAGCCAAGAATACTCTATACTCGCTCCTTTTCTTCCAATGCATTAGATTGCTTTTATTAAAGAGGAAAGGGAGGAAGTGCAATTGAGTGGAAAATTTAAATATTCTAAAATAAAATACATCAAACTCCAAGGAACTTGGAAAATCTAGACTGCCCCAAAGGTACCCATTTCCAGTCTATGGATGTCAGAAATTGAAACTTCTCGCTCTAAATAGCCAGAGCAGAACAGGAAAGGAGTAGCGACAAGCACAATTCTGTGACAAGGAAGTTTGAGGGAAAAAGGTCACCCATAAAGGAGAAAGCCTTCTACTCCAAATACCCCATAAAATTGATTAAGCATTATGTCACACAATCATAAAATTAACATAAATGCCCTGAATTAACAGGACAGGAGAAGCTCCCCTCTCATCTCAAATATGTACGATATCATTTCAAATATGTACGATATTCTAAGTAAACTCAACTCAATTACTGTACCTTCCAAGATGACATAAATAATAAATTCATGCTGTGTGGGTTTTACTATGAGTATTATTTCCCTTGCTGTTTTTTATGAATTTTTCTTTGATTTTGGAGTTGGGCTGTTCAGTAATATCATGCAACTGAGTTTCCTTTTTCTACAGCTATATTTGATCGGTCAGGAAGATATGTTATTACCGGTTCAGATGATCGACTCGTAAAAATTTGGTCAATGGAAACTGCATATAGTTTGGCCAGTTGCCGTGGACACGTTGTGAGTCTTTTTTTTTTATTGGTACTTAAAATATGTTTTCTCCTGTTCGTATAGATTTATATTACTTTAATATTTGCTGACCATTAGATTGAATTATATTTGATAGGGTGACATTACTGACTTGGCTGTGAGTTCAAACAATGCTTTAGTTGCATCCTCATCAAATGATTATATTATTCGAGTTGTAAGTTTTCATGCAACGAATTCTGCAATTGTTTTGTATCTTCTCTCCCTTCTATCTGGAACTTTTGGTTCTTAAAATTTGACTATTTGGTTTTTATAGTGGCGCTTGCCAGATGGCTTACCGATATCAGTTTTACGGGGGCATACTGGAGCTGTTACAGCCATAGCCTTTAGTCCCAGACCTAATGCTGTTTACCAGCTTTTATCGTAAGTCTAATGTTTATTAAAGAAAAGGAGTTTATAATAGTCTTGTGGTTGGCTTTTGCAAAAAATATCCTTATGTTTGGTAGTGTGGATGCATGTTGAGTGTGCGAATGCAAGTTATGCAATAGTTTTATTCGATTTTACAAATATTCTCAGTAATATTGTAGGCATTTAAGTCCCAGTTGGTAATTATAACCATCATCAAAATATATACAGTTTGCTGTAGGTAACATGTGAGCTTTCTCAAACCGTGATATGGGCTAATATGTGTTCCCTGTATCAATCAGATATGATTGTGTGCAGGCATGTTTGTATTGAACTCTTGATGGTTAATTCTTCTGATTTTCAGTTAAATTCATACTTGTCTATGAAATATTAAGTAGCTACTTTATTATAAATTCACTAGTTACTTTAGCTAGTTTATGAGAGATCATCTGTGAGAGTTGGATTGATGCATCAATTCATTAAGTGGGCATTTGATTTCTTCTATTTGTTGGTTTCTTGAACCAATACTATGCTGCATGATTATTGTTGAAATCTGCGGCCTAACTCATCCTTATAAAACCGGCTTGTAAGTTGAGGAGTGCCTCCTTTTATAAACTCTTCTCAAGAGTACTATCTATCCGATGTGGGACTAAATCCACCCCCTCAAAGCCAACACAATGAAGGTGTTGGAGGCTGCAATGAAGGCTAACCAAAGGTCGCAATTTAGGCGGCTAGGGGCGGACCGCAATTAAGGCAGAATTCCAACAATTACGGCACTAAGAAAATATCTGTTATTGATGGATTTATGATACTATAGGTTTTGCATGCATTTAACCTTTTAAATTGGTTTCCATGGATGACCCTTTTGCTTACGCATTCCAGGTTTTCGATTATAAATTAACTGTAATGTTTTCTTTTTGCAGCTCCTCTGACGATGGAACTTGTAGGATATGGGATGCAAGGTATACCCACTCAAGGCCAAGATTATACGTTCCAAAGCCGTCTGATTCTACTGGTTAGTTGATTTTTTTGTTAGCTAAGATTGTGATGCTTGTTCTTGGTGAAAAGAATTAACTTGATATAACATATTGGCTTCAGGAAGGAGCAGTGGCCCATCCTCAAATACAATGCCACGGAGTCATCAAATTTTTTGCTGTGCATTTAATGCTAATGGAACTGTCTTCGTCACTGGTAGCTCTGATAATCTTGCCAGGGTATATACATAAATAGATAGTGTTTCTTCATCGTTATAGAGATGCATTAGTATATTCTGTAGTCTTTATTATTGAAAACAAATGTAGGTTCTCTAAATTGCCATCTATTTTTACATTTAGTTATTTCCCTTTTCTTTTGATTTTCTGGCGTGTGCATAAAAAAATAACTTCTCAAGGGACTACAGATGGATTACTCTTCTCCAAAGCAAAATCTTTCATCCCTGTTCAAGCCTTTTTATAAAAAAATCAATGTCCATATTCAATCAACTTCAACCATTTGTTGTTTAGTACTTGTTGATTTCTGGTGTCTTCATCAATTAATGGTTATCTCCTGCCAGTTAGTTACAACCTTCTAGGTTTTAACCATTTTCTGACCACCCTGAGATGGTCAATGACCATTTTTGTATGGTTGTCAAATGCTAACAATACATTTTCTGTGATTTTAGAACCTGAAAACTTGCTTTGTAAACAACCTTTTCGACATATACGACATTGCTAGCTTCTAAATCAAATTTATTAATAGCATACTATAGTGGCGGAGCAGAGTGGCTGGCGCTTGCTATTTAATAAAAAAATATTTCAAAAGTTAATTAGCTGTGTTTTTTATGCATAATCACGCACATACGCAGCTCCACAAAAAAATAGCTCTTTAAAGCTTTTTGTGCATTGGTTAAACTCACTGGTACATTGACACAGCACGGCAAGGGAACAATTTGAAAGGTTTGGACAATAGGAAGAGTGTGACCTATGACTTGTTAATTATGAATACTTTATGAAAGATTTGAAAGTTTTTTTTTTTAATTCTTGAAAAAAAAGAATACTTTATGAATTTTGAGTATTTTTTTAAGCATTTCTATCTATATAGTTTTAATTATTGCTAAAGGGTTTTTGGGGTCTTCACGATTCTGAGATTCTTAGCTATGATCTAAATGCATATTTGGCTAAGCCTATTAAATAGATTTTAGAAAAACATGTTCAAAATGTTATAAGAGAAGAGATTTTTGGTTTGAGGGTAATATAATGAAACCAAACATGTATTAAATATGGATTTCCTGCTTCACAATCTTCAGAGCTAACGCAAGGTTTCGCAGGTTTGGAATGCTTGTAAACTTAGTATGGAAGACATTGAGCAACCAAATCATGAGATAGATGTACTGTCTGGTCATGAAAATGATGTAAACTATGTGCAATTTAGGTTAGTATTTTCAGCATGATATGATTTTAATAGATGATTTTTTTGCATGCTAATGTTTTCACTGCCTCTTTTGCAGTGGATGTGCAGTAGCATCTCGTTTTTCCTTAACAGAAACTTGGAAGGAAGATAATATTCCCAAATTTAAGAATTCCTGGTGTGTGTGTAGTAGCATCTGAAATGATCTAAACTCCTATCACACGTCACCTTTCCTTTGCTTCTTATGAGAAATGTCATATATCTAGTTCTCGATGCTTCTATCTGATATATCTAAAACGGCTATATTTCTAGGTTGAATCATGACAACATAGTTACCTGCTCTCGTGATGGGAGCGCTATTATATGGATTCCAAAATCACGCAGGTCACATGTAAGTCTGTCAAATATATTCTCATTCTACAGATGCTTCCAACTCCATTCCCCACCCCTCAAAAAAGGGAGAGTTGTTTTGCCTACTTTATTGTTCAAATTGTAGAATATTAATTTGGTTATTTAACATTGAGTTATACTTACAGTAAAAAAACATGAGTTATATTTATTTTACTTTGTTAAACTTATCCATTTAGGGAAAAAGTGGTCGCTGGACTCGGGCATATCATCTCAGAGTTCCACCTCCTCCTATGCCTCCACAACCTCAGAGAGGTGGTCCACGCCAGAGAATTCTACCAACTCCACGCGGTGTAAATATGATTGCTTGGAGCCTAGACAACCGCTTTGTCCTTGCAGCTATTATGGGTAAGTTGGTTGTTTTCTTCTTGTCTTGATCCCCCCTTTTTCTCAATTCTTGGTGTCTTGGGATGAGATGGTGAATACAGAAAGCGAAGTCTTTCCACAGCTATTCAACTCTCCTACACTGAAATTCCCAATCGAATCAGGAGTTGCTTGACTAATTCTCCCTCTTCACTATTCATTTTGTGTATCCTCTGTTACCATTGACTTTCTACTGGACAGATGCTAATCCTTCCTATTACCTATTTATTCTCACCTCACACTGTTATGATCAACTGTCAACTGAACAGTTACTGTTATTTGCAATTCACGAGGTTCTAATCTTCTGCTCCGTTTTCTAGTCTTCCTATTATACACCCTCCTAATAGTGCGTTAGTAATATAATGATGCGGCAGTCATCAATTGGCTTATCTTGAAACATGTAAAGTATAAAATAATACTTGACTGTCATCTGAGTTAGTGTTATAGTCTTTAGGCAATAAGCAATTCTAATAGTTTAAATAGTCGATTTAAGATTGATTTTGGTATGCCTTTTGATTGAAATACTAAGGTCTTAAAGTGTGGAAAAATATATTCTGAAGTATCATTCAATTGTGTTACAGGTACAGACACTAATTTGAATATTTAGACTAAGTTCTAACAAATGGGGCTAACACAAAAATAGTAATAATCACTTAATATGCACCTACAACAATAATTACTTATCTACAGCACTCCCCCAAGATGTTGAATGAATATCTTATTTATAACACACCTGTCAGCTGGTGCTCAAATGGGATGTATGTCCTTATCAATTTATTATCATTTTTTTCTTGGAAACAAAGATATTGGGTGAGATATGATTGGGTATATGTTTGTAAGTGGTGTCCTCACTTTACAAACCGATTATGTAAGGTTTGAGTTAGGGGCCCATACAATATCCTGAAGTGGGCCTTCTATCATTCATTGAGCCTGCATAATGTGCATGAATATAAGCCTCCATAATCAAGCTCCCACCTCTTTTGAACAAGAGAAAGCATTTTATTTGTACATTGTTTCTTATGCACTGCATTTGTTATCATGTCACTCTTGTATGTGTCATGATAATGCAGTGACTATTTTGTTTTTGTTTTGCGGTTTGGAAGGCAATAGTCTATTATTTATCTGACCACAACTTGCAGATTGCAGAATCTGTGTTTGGAATGCTTCTGATGGCAGCTTAGTGCACTCATTGACTGGGCATACTGAATCTGTAAGTGTTTAATTTCCTGATTTAGGCATATCTCCCATTTTCCTTACTTTAGTACTTTGCCAGCATTTTTACTGTCTTTTGCAAATATAGTAATGTATGAGGCGTGACTCCCAACTATTTAAGACATATTTAACGCACCTGATGCTTAAAGTTGCGTTTATTGGTTTTTGTTTCAAACAGTTGTATCAGAACATACCATTCTATTTGATTAATTTTCAGAAAATTGGTCTTTTGGTTTCATGGTCTCAATATGATCTCATTGAATATATATTATGATCTTTGTATTTATTGTATAAGCATATCATATCATGTAAATAGGGATAGAGTCTCCTATATTTGTTTTTGTCTTGGTTATCTTGAGCCTATATAAAATTGACTCTGCTATGTAGTTCAAACACACAGTTACACCATATGCCTCTATCATTTTCCATCTTTCAATCATGTCTTATGGTTATGTGGTTTCTAGTATTACCTTTTGGGGTAGCTAGTTGTAACATAGTATCTAGGACCAACTGGTTTAGAGGTTGATTCTTAACACCCCCAATTTTTTTAAAAATCATTTGAATTTCAGCACAAGGTAACTAGGTTCTTGCATTATCTCCACAGCCCAAAGGAATGTTGTATAAGAGAGCATGCTAGCGATATATTACAAAACCATTCACGTATTTACTTACTAGCTTCTTAAGCTTTTGGGCTAGTTAGTTCATGGAAATTTAACTTGAAAGTCTAAGCAATTAATATCTTAATTCTCTATACGGGTTTTTAAGCTGATTCCTCCCTGAAACTAAGATCGGGCTCGAAATAATTTATAATTGCTACTGAAACTAAATCTATTTCAAGGTGAATTTCAGTTATAAGAGCAAAGATTACTAGGACCAAACATTTGAACACATTGCTGACTAGGCTTCAGTAGTACCTAAAGTTTTTGACATTGAATTTTATAATACTTTTAAACAATATTTGAATAGTTCTTAAAGTAGTTTTTGCCGTGAAGGAAGAATTTGTTGAAATGATTTTATTTATACCCATTAGTTTACTTTATCTGCTTTTGATTGGCCCATAGTTTTGAAAACCGGACCGGCCGGTCGAACCGGTTCGAGCTGCTCATCGGATCAGCCATGCTTTCAAACCGGCGTGAACCGGTGCAACTCGGCCAAAACCGGTGAACCGGCGGTTTTCACAAACCGGACCGGTTCAATGCTCAAGCAGAAATTTATTTAAATTAATTCTAGTAAAAAAGACTGCACGGAGACTTGAACCAACGACATGCATCTGCTATGTACTTGGCTTACCACTGCACCAAAGTGCCTTTTGTGAATAAGTATTCACATTATATATAATAATTATATTTTAGAAGTTAATCCATCGCTGACATTTTTTTTTAGTTACGTGGTATATTAAGCTCAAATATATTAAGTTTTAGCTGGTAAAGAACTCCTTTAAAATCTCTAAAAATATAAACTCCTTTAAAAAAACTAGCATAGAACTATACTTGAATAAAAAATGACTACACAATACAAAGTATTTTCATAAACATTTTACTTGATTATAACTATT
>Ga0228711_1010959_pt1 | contig 11713 bp, 6 predicted proteins | sample MedpolnodulmetaG_2_FD_177996 | JGI IMG/M metagenome (GOLD analysis project Ga0228711, IMG submission 177996) | Root nodule microbial communities from Medicago polymorpha collected in Santa Monica, California, United States - brown nodules | ecosystem: Host-associated > Plants > Roots > Nodule...
CTGAGACAAAAAAGAAACAATGAAAAGAGGTGGGAATGGCGACCACGGAGAGTTGAACACAGGCAAACACTGGCCATTCAAAGCTAGAACCACATTCTCTAAGAAAATGCGTACATTTAAATTCTATACAAGCAAGATTAAATTTCCAATTAATATGAGAGTTAAGATTCCCAAGGCCCCTTATGTTCCAAAATAGAAGAATCATTGTAGAGGTTTGTTGGAGGTAACTTTTTTGAACGGGTGATGATTTCCTCCACAGGTGAAGTGATATAATTTCTTTTAGGTTGTTGTTTTTTCTTCTTTTGGTGTTTCAAGGTCAAAGAACAAGCTTCCTTTAAGGCAGTGGGCATATCCTCACTAGCATCCTCAAGGCTACAATCTTCACCCTCTTCTACCTCATCTCCCCAAAATTTGGAAAGGATCTGCACACTTTTTAAGGCTGCAGTAGATGGGAGAGAGGTGATAGATGCAGGTATCAAAACATGGCTAAAAGGGAGTTTATCACTTGTCAAATTATCATGGTAAGTCGTGATTGGTTGAGGCATAGGGCCAGGCATATCAACACATGGAATTGTTGTCATAGTTTGTGTAGCAGGCTGAGCCAACTCAACACTACTAGACATGTTCCCGCCTTTTACCTCCCCATTTGAAAAAGACTCAAGTCATGCCTGGGGGATAACAGCCTCCTAGTATTGTTGTTCTGCTCAAGAGTTGAAGGAGCTGATATGGGGGACAGCCTCCCATTAGTAGACTCTCACAAAGGTTTGTATGAATTCAATACCTCAAACTTAGAGGACCTATTTTCCAATTCATAAGGAACCTCAGAGTTAGTGGATTGATTCAAACCAACCTTCTCTTTGGATACTTTCTCAACATTTCCACTGTCATCTATAAGCATCTCCTTTGAAGTGTGAGTAAGATCCTTGTCAATAGGCATGGCCTCCCCTGAAGGAAGTTCGCTCTCTGCAATAAGCAGATCGAAAGAATTGCAGAAGGTCAATGTTGAAGAATCACAGTTCTTCTAGATTATACTGCAATCTCAGTCCAATCCACACTGACTCCTTCCTTCTCAGTAATTTCATGAACAGATAAAACTTCCACATTCTCAATGTCAGCACTCATATCCTTATTGTTATCTTGTGTTTGAGTTTGGTTAATAACAACAAAGTGTTGTTCAGTGCTAGCAGAAGCACTAGCCAGATTCTTACCAGCCAAATCAGGTCCCTCAAAAATACCAACTGGTGCCTTGCTAGCAAAGCTAGATTTAGCTTGTGTTCTAGGATGATTGGTAGCAGGTTGAGCTCTTTTTGGTACCATAACATCAACATTGTTCAAAGAGCTCAATTTTGAGCAGTTTTGGAGATTATGTCCCAAGGTTTTGCAGTGTGCACAATAAACCGGTTGTTTCTCATGTTGCACCATGATAGACAAAGCGTGTCCTTCTCTTTCCACAACAACAGATTCAAAAAGTTTTTCAAACAAATCAACATCAATTAAGACCCTGGCATATATTCCAAAGCGCCTATTCTGCGTAGCTTCATCAATAGTCAGAGGAGTTCCAAGGCTAGAGGCTATCTCATAGAGAGTTTTCCTCCTCAAATACTCTTGGGGCAAGTGCATAAGCCTCACCCAAATTTGGGCATGAGTCTGAGCCTGAGCTTGAGGAGTGAAATCACGTGACCAACAGTAAAAATGCAAAAACCCTGGCTTCAAGTTCACCATCCCCAATGCCCAAATCATTCGCATATCATCAACAAAATTGAAATTGAATTCAAAAAAGCCCTTACCAAGAGGAGTCAGATTCCAGTTGCGCAGGTTAGGCCATAGATTGTTGTGCTTCATCTTCAAAGCTTGAGTCGTCAATGACGAATCACCTTTGTGCAACGTCAATCTTCCATGGAGGTTGCAACTACAATAAGCTAAACCTGTTTCATACTCTACCTGAGAGATCTTCACACGCACCGAATTACCCATCACAACCTTAGGGGGTGGCTGAGTAAGATGAATCTCACAAGAACCAGAGAGAACCTGTGCAAAGGATTTTCCAGTTTCCGGTGGCTTCGCCGCCGTACCCTCTGTCGAATCCAAAGAAGTCATAAAAGGCCATGGACACACCATGGTCCAGAAAGACGAACACAAGAGCACTGAAACCAAGAAATGTCGCCAGAAAGCCGATGAGAGAACAGCTCAAAACGAAAGAAATCCAGGAGAAAACGACGATTGAGGTGATGGATAGAAGGATGATGTAACCGATTGCCAGAAAAGTGGGGAAAATCAGTAAAAAAACGGTGGCGGAAGCTCACCGGAGCTTCATCGGAGCTTCGCCGGTTTTGGATCCATTGAATATTTAGTTTTCGTATAGTATTCTTTGTTTCAATTATATCTTTTATTTTAGCTATTTTGTTTATAACTTTATCCCTTCTATAATATTAAAAAATCAGATAAATTCATTTTAATAGGTATAACGCACAATCATAAGAACAATACCTTTTGTTGAATTCATTGTTGTCAAAATCCCAACTTAAATCCTAAAATTCAAGATTTTGCGACTTTTTTCACCTTCAACGACTTAAATCCATAATAGAATCCTAAAATAAACAAAATCCATCGATTTTGATTGCGATTTTACGATTTCTTATAAACTAAGTCATTTATGACTATATACCGTTTATAACATATATTTAGTATTAATTTTGTTGGGTAAAATTCATCGATTTTGATTGCGATTTTACAATTTTCTATATCGATTCTACAAAAGTCCTTGAATAAAATCCTTTTTGATTGCAATTTTACGAGTCTCGATTTTACTATACCCTTTCGACCCCGATTTTGACAACCTTGGTTGAATTGACAATAACAACAATAGTACACACAATATATAAAAAAAGAAAGATCTTATTTGCTAAAATTATTTAGTTGTATTATATGTCAAAAAGATATACAATCAAGCTCAATTTAATAGCGGATAGATGTGAACTATATGCCTGTTTTTCACTAGTTGTATACAGAGATCATTTTATCTATTTTGTAAGGAGTGAAAATACGAATATAGGTGGAGCTCAGCTTTGCATAGCTAAAACCTAATAAATAATTCTAGATCTAAGTCTTGTTTTTTTATCACAAGCACATTTTTAAACCTATTACTGAATTACGTACCGATTATGTTCGAAATAGATAAGTAGTAAAAAAATAAATATTGTTAAAAAATTGAAAAACCAATGAATAATGGATTAGCGCTGTATTTTATACTTATAAATCAATAAGTATTAAAATATATATACACATGTATATTGATTCGGTTTGATTTTTTTAAAAAAAATTCAAAGTTCAATTCGAGCTGTTTTCATTAAAGAAGATCTTAAGACATCCAATAATATTCAATTCTTTGCGGTTTTTGGTTTGTTTTTCAACGGTTTACGATTTTTATTTTGACCAACAAAGGAGTTGTTAAGATTAAAATAGTGGAAAAAAAACCGATTGTATGGGAAATACTTGAACACCTTACCTAAAAGATGTTTTGTCGTTCTAAAGCTTGATATTTGTTTATTTTTCTATTTCAAAAAAAATGGGGTAATTGTTGAAATAGTCCCTCTAATACATGTGAAGTTCGAAATTTGCCCTGTAAAAAATAAATCATACCCCTGTAATTTGATATTTTATCTATTTTGGTCCTCCAGAAGCCCAATCACACAGAGGCACTGATGTAGCGGAAAATCTTGCCACATGGTTGATGCTGGTCGGTCTAATCTATAAATTTGCGTTTGATTTTAATTAGCAGACGAAAATTAGAACAATTATAAAAGACAGACCAAAATGGAAAATTTTACTGTATCGTGACTTAATTCAGTTGATTATCAAACATGTATTTTTGTTTTTGTTTGCTAAAGAAAATGATATTGATTAATTTAAATTGATATAGTACATTGATAGAATACAAATTCAAAGTCACAAAATAAAAAAGATGAATTTGTGAATAAATCACAACATCCATGTTAATACTATAAAATAACAAAATACATAAGCCTACAACGATGACTATATTCAAATTCTTATAATATTTGTGCATCCATATATGTAACGTTGATAATGTCAAAGTCAATGATTGGATATGCACTAAGTTGAAACTAATCTTTCAACTTGAATTAGATAAACACCATACCAAGATAAGTAATAAAAAAATACCATACAAAGACGGGAAATCAAAACAAACATCATCTGATGAAGACGGCGAAATCATAGAAACATATAAAAAGAAACTAGAAAAATGTAAATATCTTTTATTTAATTGAGAAAAGAAAAAATAAGTTGGAGGGATAAATGTGGGTCGAAATAGACCTTAATCCATCATTCCTCATAGATCAAGTAAAAGGAAAAAATATGATAACGATTAAGGTTTGAAAAAGAAATCAAACAGTATTAATCGTCAATAGACATAAAAACAATGGAGAGAGAAAAAAGAGAAGAGATAAGAACATCATATAAAGATGAGAGAAAAAATTGTTCAAAAGTTATCACAAAATAGTTGTATAAATATCATTTCTTTAAAATAAACTAGAAAATGGTGCGCCTACGATTAATGAATATAAAATTTGATCAGTGAGACTCCTTTAAACGTGTATGTTGCTTTCTCACCAAAAGGGAAAACAATTACACAATAATCTCCAATTCAAATCCACTAACCAGGCAAAGCGATATAATTAATTTTTCAGAACTATTATATGCCAATTGGTGAGAGAAGGTGGCCCTTAATTCTATAATATTCCTTGTCTTTCTTCAATAGAGAGATTAGGCCAACCTGCCTACTTAGATGAAATTATATTTTTTTAAATGCATGTTTAATTTGGGTATGCTATAAGTTTGTCAAGCTCTTTATTGATCAAAACATACACACACTACAAAATTATACATCAATTATTTGTTATATAGAGCTAGAAGCAAAATTTGTATACACTAGCTTCGGAGAAAAGAGGTATCACATATTCAAATCATCGCTCAAATATATCAAATATCTATATAGCCTTTTACCATTTAAGGTATACTTACAAAACATTATACATCAATTTTTATTTTTATAGAACATTACACATCAAATTTCAAAATCATAGAATAGAATTGAACTTGTATATACGCACACACATATACATATATATTTTGTATAGCTTTGTCCCTGGTTCATTCCATTCTTGTATCAACCATGGGATCTCTTCCTCCTCTTCACATAGCAATGTTTCCATGGTTTGCTATGGGACACTTGACCCCATATCTTCACCTCTCCAACAAATTAGCCAAAAGAGGTCACAAAATATCATTCTTCATCCCCAAAAAAACACAAACCAAGTTACAACATCTCAACCTTAACCCAAACCTCATCACCTTTGTCCCTCTCAATGTTCCTCACATTGATGGTCTTCCCTTTGGTGCTGAAACATCTTCAGATGTACCTTTTTCTTTAGTCCCTCTTATTGCTACAGCAATGGATCAAACAGAAAAACAAATTGAACATCTTCTTAAGGAACTAAACCCACAAATAGTTTTCTTTGATTTTCAATATTGGCTTCCAAATTTGACTCAAAAACTTGGCATAAAAAGTCTTCAATATTGGATAACTAGTCCATTTTCAATATCTTATTTTTGGAATGGACCAAGACATAGCCAAGGAAAAGGATTAACTGTAGATGATCTCAAGAAACCACCTTCAGGGTACCCTGATTCATCCATCAAGCTTTATCAACATGAACTTCGATTTCTATCTTCATCGAGGAAACTTGTGTTTGGAAGTGGTGTATTTTTATACGATCGTTTGCACATAGGTACAAGTTTAGCTGATGCAATTGGTTTCAAAGGTTGCAAAGAACTTGATGAACCATATGCTGAATTTCTTGGAAATTTTTATGGAAAACCATATCTACTTTCAGGTCCTTTGTTACCTGAAACACCAAAAACAACTTTAGATGAAAAATGGGAATCATGGCTTAAGGGATTCAAAAATGGTTCTGTGGTGTTTTGTGCATATGGAAGTGAAGGTCCATTAGAAAAAAATCAGTTTCAAGAGTTGTTACTTGGTCTTGAATTAACATGTTTTCCATTTCTTGCAGCACTTAAGCCTCCTATTGGATTTGAGTCTATTGAAGAAGCTTTACCTGAAGGGTTCAATGAAAGAGTTAAAGGAAAAGGGATTGTTTATGGTAGTTGGATTCAACAACAATTGATTTTAAAACACCCTTCTGTTGGATGTTTCATAACACATTGTGGAGCTGCTTCTATAACCGAGGCACTCGTTAACACGTGTCAATTGGTTTTGTTGCCACGTGTCGGTGTTGATCATATTATGAATGCAAGAATGATGAGTGAAAAGATGAAGGTTGGTGTGGAAGTTGATAAAGGTGATGAAGATGGGTTGTTTACAAAAGAAAGTGTGTGTGAAGCTGTGAAAATTGTGATGGATGATGAGAATGAAGTTGGAAGAAAAGTGAGAAAAAATCATAATGAGTTAAGGAAGTTTTTATTGAGTGAGAATTTAGAGTCTTCATGTGTTAATAATTTTTGTGAAAAGCTTCAACGTTTGATTTAAATTTCTTTAGTTTGAACATCAGAAACTTGTTGTTTCTGAATGAATCATTGCACATAATTGTACTACTATTATTGTGTTTCATTATAAATTGTGAATGTATAATGGACTTTTTTCCAACAACATGCATTACTAACTTTGTTGGTGATGGTTTGAATTTCTTTTGAAGCTTCAAATCTCTGCCAAAAAACATAAGCAAAACTAGCCCTTCATGTTAACATCTATTATTTAATGTTTTACAATGGATCATATATTTTACTTGCTAGATCGATTTGTTCCTTCCTTCAGAAAAAAAAAAGATCGATTTGTATAATTGAGATCATTCCCCACATTGGTTCTTCCTAAAAAAAAAAATCATCATATTGGTCAAACAAACAAAATATATATATATATATATATATATTATCCCCACGGAAAGTTTTTTATTTTATTTAGGGAATCATCGCTGAAAGTTAGTGGCATTAATCTAGGCAGGAACGTGATTAAAAAAACAAAAATTTAAGCAGGAATGTCAGCACCGAAGTTTTATACAGTTGTCCTTACCTTAATGTTATCCTGTGCTCTGAGAGTTTAATGACTTAAAGCCTAAAAACTTAATTCACATATAATAGTTTTTTAAACTATGTATACTCGGTTTACGTAAATTGTAAACTAAATTTACGTGTGTGTATGTATAAATCACGCATGCGCACTCTACTTACGTTCTATATCCGTAAATTAAATTTACACAAATCTTAGTGAGAGTAATTGTACATACCTAAACTGAATTTACACCAACCTTTCATATATATATGTGAACTCAATTTACACTAACCTAGCATACATAAATTAAATTTACACTAACCTTAGTGATAATTGTACATACGTAAACTGAATTTACAATAACCTCTCATAGTGAATAATAGTGACTACGTAAAATCAAATTATTGTTGACACAAGCAGATCTTATACCAAAACAAGAAAAACACAACTAACAATAAATAAATAAATAAATAAAAACTCTTGGAAAATAAAATTCATGAAATTCACTAACCTTTATGAATAGAGTACAAATCAATGAAAAAGATGTTGATTCAATCTTTGATATTGGTTGCACATCTATGGTGATTTGTGGATGAAAGGGGGTGAGGGTTGAAAATGATCATGAAAAATGGTTTTTAGAAATTTACATGGAAAGGGCAATTTTGGTATTTTTGTAAAATTTTAAGTAAATTTGTGTGTAACTAGAATTATATGGGGTGAGACTAGAAAGAGTCTTGTATCAATTGAAGTGACATTTTGGTACTCTCTTAAATTATTTTAAGACAAAACTACCCTTTGGACATACCATCTCCGTCTTAAAATAATAGTTTATTTAACTGTTTTTTTTCTCTCAAAATAATTGTCATTTTAAAATATCAATACAATATTTTTTTTTCTTCATTATTATACTCTTATTTATTGAATTTCATTCAACTTAACTTCTCCACTAACTACGTTTAATAAATGTATTTTAGTAAATGATCCTCCATCCGTTTCAAAATGAGTGTCGCTTTAGCCAATTGCACACAAATTAAGGAATGAAATGAAATAATCATCAGACGTAGCACTTTTACTAAACTACCCAAGAAAAAGACAAACTTAATGTTGCGTTAAAAATTGTGTGAGAGAAAAGTTGGAGTGTTTATTGAGGGTAAAGTTGGGAGAAAAAACATAAATTGTATTGGAAATGTAAAGTGACGTTCATTTTGAAACAATCTTTTTTTAAAACTGAGGGAGTACTAATTTCATTAAAATCAATACAATTAATTATTTCATTAATAATCGTATACAAACCTTAAACGACTATTATTTTGAGACAGGAGGAAGTAGTACGAAACAAGACTCATCGTGTGAGCAGGAACCAAAGATTGAATGCTTCGTTTTCCATTTTTTTTTTTCGTTCCTTCTATAAATACTGGATTTTTTAAAAAATTAAGTAGATAATAAAAACTTGAATTACCATAAGAACTTTAATATACAGCAGCATTCAAATGTTTAACTCGACATTCACAGCAAAGAAAACTAGTTTAACTAGATCCAAAAATTAGATCGAGAGCTTTCATGCTTATGCTATCACCAGCTTTCTTTTATAAGCTCTATGAAGTACCATCCAACATGTTACAATGCCATAATCCTGCTAAACAGAAAGTGGAAACAAACAAAATAATTTTAGTTTTTTTTTTTTTGAGAGGAAAATAAAATATATGTTCGCATAAGCTTGACTCAATTGCTAAGGACAATTCATAATATATGCAAGGTCACATTATCCTTTACAATATGGTAAAAATATTACACTAAACATTATGTTAACGAAATGAAAGTTTCAATTAGTTACCAAATGCAATTAAGCTCATAATTATTTTTTAAAAAAAATCAAAATGATAATATAAAACGAACAACAACTTATCTTCCCGACACAAGATGTACCACAAAAGACACCCGAAAAATACAACAAACGTTCAGTTAAAATAAACAAAACTAGCCAATACCCGCACATAAGAAAAGGTTTTGGCACCAATTATAAAATCTATATGGAAATACAACAAATTTAGCTTTAAACCACCAAAAGGAGGTTGGACATTCTCCAAAAGCTGAACAAGAGAACGCTCCTGACCACAAAATAACATGTCATTTCTTTCGTTCCATAACACCCACGAACTTGCAAACGAAATCAAATGCATAAGAGAGCATCTTGATTTTGCAAAACCTGAAGAGGTACCAAACTAATAAAAATGGTCCACAATGTTAAATGGATCCACTGAATAAACACAAACGCAATTCCGAATAAGCTGTCAAATCTGACCGAAAAGATGACATGATAAAAACAAATGAGTCTCTGGTTCCTATTGACCGCAACCACTAACACACAGCTGAGCCTCAGAATGAATAATTCCACGAAAAAAACAATTTGTCTTAGAAGACAATCTATTCTGAAAAAGACGCCAATCAAATGAAGATGATATTGCTTTAGTTATAGGTTTATGTTTTGATGATGTCTAAATAGCTAGGTTATTTGATGTTGTTCATTATGTTGATTAGTTCTAACTTAGAAACTTGTTAAACCACCTAGTAAACCATCTCTCATTGTGTCATGTGATCCATTGATGTCTTGTGTGTTGTCGTGTATATAAAACTTCATTTTTGTGTGTGAAAATCCTTCCTTGAGATGTTTGAATCGATTCAAAGTTTCATGACTAGCATCACAGTGAATCGATTCAAATTATATTGAATCGTATCATAAAAACTCATTATGTCATGTGATCCCTTGATGTCTTGTGTGTTTGTCGTGTATAGAAAACTTCATTTTTGTGTGTCAAAATCCTTCCTTGAGATGTTTGAATCGATTCAAAGTTTCATGACTAGCATCACATTGAATCGATTCAAATTATATTGAATCGTATCGTAAAAACTCATTGTGTCATGTGATCCCTTGATGTCTTGTGTGTTCTCGTGTATATAAAAACTTCATTTTTGTGTGTCAAAATCCTTCCTTGAGATGTTTGAATCGATTCAAAGTTTCATGACTAGCATCACATTGAATCGATTCAAATTATATTGAATCGTATCATAAAAACTCTCAGACTTTGGCTGAATCGATTCATAAGAATTTGATTCGTATCAATCTTCATCCGGGGATATTTGTATCGATTCAAAACTTGTCTGATGCGTATCAATCTTCATAGTTCATCTGGCTTATCATTTAACTATCTGAATCGATTCACACATTAAGTGAATCAATTCACTATGTTGATTTTGGCCGAAATTTTGCTCTTGCCACCCTTTTATATATATACACACTTTCTCATAACACCCAAACTATTGAATCATTTGCATTTATTCTCTCTAGGTCTCAAAAACTCATTGTTCATACATTCTTCAAGATTAAAAAGTTTTTTCTTATAATCACTTTGTTCTTTGAGTCATAAGATTTGCTAGGGTGCTAATAGGGATTGTAAGTTGGTTCTTTCAAGGAAATTGATTGGTCTTAATCAAGGTTCTAAAGTGAAATGAATAATTTCATTCCACCTCCAAAGGTCTTTCAAGTTCTTTCTAATTGTTCTTGTGTTCAAGGGGATTCAATTGTCGGACGTAGCATCGAAGAACTTAAGTAAAGACCTTGAAGGGTTGCAAGGTGATTAAGGATTTGAAGACATCAAAAAACACCAAATTCAAAGGGTATTTGACGTTTGGCGGAGTGGTTACATAGGGGTTGAAGAACTAGGATAGTTTCAAGGAACTCGTGTAATCACATTGTTATTCAACATTGTTACTATTAGTGGAAGTCCTTAGTGGAGGCATTTTTCACCAAGAAGAGTAGACATAGCCCGAAGCGAGGACAAAAGGGTGAACTACTATAAAAATCTCGGTGTCGTTTTCTCTTCCCTATCCTCTTTATTTTTGATAATTGTATTTGCTTAAATTGATTAATTGATTGGATAGAAATTGATTTTGATCTAAGTTCTTTTTGATTAAAATTGGCCTAATTCCTTAAATTAGGTTTTCACTATTTCACTTGGATCAATTAGTGTCAATTCTTAGAAATTCATCAATTGCATATACATTGTATTCTTGGTTTTTAGCTTGTTATATTTTCTTATCCTTATTGGCCATATAGACCACCAACAAACACCGAAACCTTCTGTGGGACATCCTTCGTCCATAAGAGTGCCGCATGGACATGATTAGTGGGAGGTGTCCTAACAGTGAGCGTCTGATAGGCCCCACTGACCATATACCCCACAGCAGGATCATGTGTCCACCTCGAGACATTTTCAGTATCAACCTGCACCATAACCGTTAGCAATAAGTTCCTACACTCCTCTACCATATCCTCCTCCCACCCCCAAAGCCTCCACCTCCACTTCCAAGCCTCCCCTCCTACCCTCCCGCGACAATAACCAATTTATTTTCAGATAAATCATATAAACGGCAAAACCTTTCACAGAAAGGGACATCACCAACCCACCTATCCAACCAAAAAAGAAACACTAGCACCGTTTCCGACATTTAGACGTAAATTGTTAGGAAACCAACTACCCAACACTGAGGTGCCACCATAATGAATGCTAACAATCTCCCTCCACCACACGAACCCATCCCGACCACTAGCCTGCAGCCCCCCCC
>Ga0228711_1010960_pt1 | contig 11713 bp, 6 predicted proteins | sample MedpolnodulmetaG_2_FD_177996 | JGI IMG/M metagenome (GOLD analysis project Ga0228711, IMG submission 177996) | Root nodule microbial communities from Medicago polymorpha collected in Santa Monica, California, United States - brown nodules | ecosystem: Host-associated > Plants > Roots > Nodule...
CTAACTCCTAATCTTTAGCCACTACTTTATTAGCTAATTAAAACTGAAATATTAAAACAAATTCTCCTAAAGACTTGGTCAATCAGTGCAGCTGGCAGTAACAACTGCTGATACACACGTTCAACAAAAACCGATTATTTCCTTAGCATGGTGGTAGTTCAAGAGATAAATGGAGGCAAAAAACCATGCAATTTCGTGAGTAAAGTTTTCCACGATGCATAAAATAGATAAAAATAACTATAGAACACGTTGACTCTCCGTCGTTACTGCGATTAGGCACCGAAAGGCCATACTTCCAAAATCACAGAGTGGTGGTCAAAATTGGTTACCCGATTAAGTACATCCTTAAAAAACCTAACCTTGCTGGGAGAATGGTCACGTAGTCGGTGAAATTATTAATATACAATATTTTGTTCTTATTCAGGGGAACCATTAAATTGCAAGTCCTCATTTTTTTTTTGGGTTTAGAGTTGCCATCACCAATAACCCTTGTTTAATCCAATGTGTGGATTTTATCTGTAGAAGGAGCTTCAAACCTCAAGGGAGGTGGAGCATGAGTAGTACCAGAAGAACTGGATAAAGTTTCACTTGAACAATCTATCCATTTTCATTTCAAAGAAATCAACAATAGTGTCAAAATTGAAGCACTCATATTAGGGATGAAGTTTGAATCCAAAAAGGATGTGAAACAAATCATAGCAAAATGTGACTTTCAAATAGTATAAAGCAAAGTATCAGGGGAATTCCAAACCAAATATCCATAACTCGTAAAATACTTGAATATAGTCAGAGATATAAAGAATAGGTTTGAGTTCTTTGAATTGATCTACTTTCCAAGGGAACTAAATTCCAAGGTAGATCTATTATCTAAGCTTTCCAATACCAAGATACCTGGAAACAATGAAACAATAATTTAGGAAACCCTTCTAATATTAAGCACCGAAGCAATGTAGGTGAACTAGATTCAGGAGAACGTAGATTGGATTAAACGGCTTGTTCAATAATAGAATAAGAATTATTTCCCAGATCTTCGGTCAAGTTAAGATAGATCAATAAGATAGCGGTAAATTACATTATTAAACGGTTCGTTCAATAATGTTGGTTTGCTTCCCCCATGTTACTATGTATAAAAGAGGAGGAAGCAAAGAAAGTAAAGTAGTAGGTAAACGAAGTAGTGTGTGGTAGTCACGTTGGTGGAAGATCTTTGGCTAGCAAAATACTTCGAGCAAATTTCTACTGGCCCACTCTATTACTAGACAGCGTGAGCTTTTCCCAGAGCACTGGGTCAATTCAAGTTTCTAATCATAGGATTTGTACTACTTCACAAATTAGATTGAGATAGAGCCAGTGGCTACCATCATGGAAGAGTAACTATGCATGGTTTACTAAAAGAAGATCATATGTATGTTTTTCCTACTGAAATATATCATCTCCAAACATAAGACTCAATTCATCATCTCCTTGGTGATAGAATTCTTCGAAGAGATGGGTATTCAAAATAACTTCATCTAGATTATATATCCATGAGAAAATGGACAAGCAGAGTCAACCACCAAAGTCATACTCATCAGACCAAGAAATTGGTAGAAGCAAAATGTAGACTGCAGAGGATCTCCCATCAGTGTATTATGGTGTTATCATAACACTATCACTCTTCAGTAAGAGAAACATATTAGCAAGTAATCGTAATTTTATATAAGAATGAGTATGTCATACCTCTAAAATTAGATGACGCAAATTATCGGCATAATTTGAATTTTTATTGTTTTTGTTTCAGGAGTTACTACAGGTGCAACCACATGAAATTATATGCGTGTCGAGCCAAGAAGAAAATACAACAACTTGATGACTATCCAAACATGTATGAAGTTAGATACAACGGTGGACATACCTGCCGCATGGCCTTAACAATACCATCATTATTTGTACCAGTATGTCAACCACTGGATATCTCAATGGATGTTACTCAAACCACCACGCCTCCATCGTCAACTTCATATTCTGGATGGATTTCATCGGGAATACCAGGTATTTTTTATGGTAAAAATTATTTTTGTTACCAATAAATAATGGGAGAAGTGTTAGCATAGCAGAGATTGCTTGATGTGCAAGCAATCAATATTGAGAGAGAATTAAGATAGAAGAAAGAGAGTTCTATGCGATTGTAACTATATATTCTCATTAGCAATAATATTCTGAGGTTACATGTTTATATACTACTGCATATACGAGTTACTTGTTATACAATTAATCAACCAAAACTAACTAATTAATTTCCAACTTTGTAGCTAACAAACTAACAAACTGTTTTAACTACTTTTATTATTGTACCTACCATGAGTTAAAAACTAACAAGAAGAACAAATTGTACTTATCCCACCAACCAGGTAAAATTACAATGGGTACTTCACCAAACAAAAAAAAAAAGCCAAAGAAACTAACGATCCAAACAAAGAAGGAGGTTCTAGAACTACTCATAATACATACAAGGTCCCCTTTTTTACGATCAAATCATAAATATAAACTTTATAAGCAAAATAAAAGTATATATTATAATACTATGGAATTTGTTCTATAAAAAGAATACCATGGGAGTTAGTTACACTCAACCATAATACAATTTAAAAACATAAACAAAATGTATAATTAACAAAGACCAATCCTCTTAAACACAACATTCATGGGTCTAGCAGATAAAATATTGCTATGAAGACCATTTAAACTCTTTGTAGTAGGTTAACAACCTCCGGTGTTAGAATATTTTCACTTATTTCGTAGATAATAAAAAGAACCTGTAATATAGCCACTCAACTAAAACAACGATCTATTAAAAAGACATAATAACTAAAAAATCCTTCACTTAATATACTACTCCCTCGGTCTCTATTATAAGAATCATTACAAAAATTTATTTGTCCTTAAATATAAGACTTATTTTAAATTTTTAAATGCATTTATTATTATTTTTCCAAATATAACCATTATTAATGCTATCAATTTACAATAGAACATTAATTTTTAACATTGAAGTGTATATATATAAAGAGTAATTTGGTAATAGTCAGATATATGTTAGACAAATTTATTACTCAAACAAATTGTTTTTAACAGCGTGATTTTTGTTAATGGTTCCTTTAATAAGGGACGAAAGGAATGATTAAAAAGTTTTCCATTGTTCATAAGTACAATTGAAGTGAAAGGCTACACAAACATTTGATATAAGCAAATGCATGAGTTGAAATACACAATTTTCCAATTGTCAATGTTCAATATAGTTGGGTTGGCCGCTAAACTTTTTGAAAAGGAAAAAACCAACAAATTGTGTCATTCATCCTTAGAAGTAGTCAAAATTTGATAATCTTTTTTATTGAACAAATTGTTTTAATTTTCTGCATATTCAATGATATTTTTTTAAAAAAAAAATCATTTTTAGTTGCATACAATGCTACTAAGTGTTTTCGTAATGCCACACCATAATGATTATGAAACACATTATTAGTAAGATTAATAAGACCCTCTTCAACAAGCCCTTTCCAACATTTTTTTTTTTTTAGTTCCAGACCCTCTTCCATAAAAACATTGTATAAGTAAAAGGGTTGTTTTTTACTCAATCTAGTAATAATTGTATCATGAATGTGTGTTGGTTTTTCCGGGTAATTTGATGTGATTGCTTCAGGTTTTCGTTTTCTTAGGGTTTCAGAGACAGTTCATGCAGGCTAGGTTTTATTTTGTTTTGGCATGCAACTGTGTAGTCTATTTAGAAATCCTGAAAATATTTTCTTTTTTCCTGGAAAGATTGTTGATGTCGAGTGTCTGGTTTATAGGATCCAATTCTAGTTCTAGAAGTGCTTCTTTGCCAAAAACCCTAGGCACAATTGTTTGTTTTATGAGTGGAAGGTGGGGCAAATTCTCCATTGGACCAATATGGTTCCTTGTTCTTGGCAGATATTGATTTGATTTGTGCTTTCCGAGTCGGGATGGTGCCCAGGCTTCCAAGGACTTTCTAGTTAGTGGTTCTCCTAGCTCTGTTTTCTGCCTGTAGTGATGGTTTGAGTCTTTTGTGGTGGGGCCAACCTGGTGTGGGTTTGTGGATAATACTTGGGTGACATTTGTGTTGGGTGGGGTCTGCGGGTGTTTGTTTAACCTCTCGGGTAAGGTAGGGAATAAGTCAGGGCGGCCTACGACCTGGCCTGTTTAAAAGGGAGGCCTAGGCTTAGGTTTTTTAAAAATCTATTTAGTTAAATAGGTTAGGCTTCGGCTACCAGAAAAGTCTGTTAAGCTTGATAGGCTGACCTATTAATACCTATCTATTAAAAAGTGTTTTTTATATATTAAAATAGTTGCATATATTAAAAATAAGAACACCTTTTTTTTATCTATCAGTCCCGTAATAGCCTTTGTTGTTATAGGCTTTTAAGCAGACTTTAATGTTAAAATTTAGCCTTAATTGCAGTTTTAGCCCCCTAACTTTTCCAAAGTTGCGATTTTGGCCCCCTAAGAAAAAAAACTACAAAACAGCCCCCTAAGTTTTGCAACTGTAGCAGTTTTGGTCCCCAAGGCTGATATTGACTCGGTCTACGCTGATGTGGCACCCTAAGTGAGGTGCCACGTGTTATTTTTTTTATTTTTTTTTTGCCTTGGGGGGTCAAAACTGCTACAGTTGCAAAACTTAGGGGGCTGTTTTGTAGTTTTTTTTCTTAGGGGGCCAAAATCGCAACTTTGGGAAAGTTAGGGGTCTAAAACTGCAATTAAGCCTAAAATTTATTTATAGTAAAATAGGCTTTTAAGTAAGCTTTAAGACGTGTTAGTCTATTTAGTAGGCTGTCAGGACAGTCCATACTTTTAAGTAGGCAAAGCGAGATCAAGGAAAACAGCCTATGATAGGCCATAGGCCAGACTCAGGTTTGCAAGTTTTTTTGTAGGACAGGATTAGGCCTTTCAAAGCCTGGTCTATTCCCAGCCCTCGGGTTGTGGGTGTTGTTTGTTTCCTTTCTCTGTTTACCTTTTGTTGGTTGTAGGCCTTTCCATTTCTTTTGTATCTGATAGCCTGCTGTTGTATATTCGCTAGGTGTTTGCCCCTTTTTCGCTTTATATATATAATGTAGGGTTTTGCTAGAAGACACATTTTATGAAGGTGTCTTTTAGCAAAGTTATAACTAAAAAGTGGAAATCACATCTTAAGGTGTGGGTTGCTAAAAAACACCTTCATGGGTGGCTTCTAGCAAAACTCATATATATATATATATATGGGGTTGTTAACTTACTCTCATCTAAAAAAGTGAAGGAGTAAGTTAGCAAGCCTACTCCCACTTGCTTTTTACTAAAAAAAAAAAACCCACTTATCACATTCAAACCAATGTTAAGTAGAAGGTAATTTTGTAATATTCAATTAAAAAACCTTATTCACACAAAACACGCGCGGAACAAAGTAGATGCTTTGCTGGTACTCCATGAACTTGTTGGGTGCTTTGCTAATATTACAGTTGAGTTATTAATCTTAACAACGAACTATCATAGACCATAGGTGCATTTATCTCTTGAAACTAGAATCTGGCAATCAAGATATAATTTTATTTTTGACAATAAAACCAAGATCTAATTGATGATTTGAAAAAAAAAATGAAGACAAAGAAAGAGATAATACTAAAAAAAACCTGTGATACCCTCAATTAATTATAATGGGATTTGTGAGGAGTGGTTTTTGAATTCAAAATTATACAAAAAGCAAAAAAGAAAACATAAATTACATAATAATAATTCAGAAACAGTGTCGTGCTTAGCAAGTAGGAGTATAATTTCCTTGTTGTGGTTGACCATTTGCTGTTCTAAAAAAAGCTTAAAGAAGGATAGAATTTTTCAATATAAACAGCATTGCAGCAACAAGGATCGAAAAAAAAAACGTTTGCAACAAAAAATAATACAAAAAGTAAGTTACAATAATGCTCATATATTAAAATTGTATTTATTTAAGATATAAGGGATTTTAGTAAAAAACAAGTGGGAGTAGGCTTGCTAACTTACTCCTCCATGCTTTAGTAAGTTAGCAGTCCTATATATATATATACACACACACTTCATTATTAAAAAAATATATAAATTGTATCATGAGTTGTTACACTAATTGACTTCCACAGGTAAATGCATCAACTCTATGCCAGAGGCCAAGTCAGCTGCTCCGGCGGATGGTGGGCATCATCCTATGATGAACAACATTTTGGCCTATCTTGTTTCTGCTATAAGATCACAGCAGATAAAGCTTGTTAATGAAGATGGAACATTTTCATTTTCATCACAAATTGAGGGGACAATAGAATTGTTAGAGAGCATATTAGCATCAAAATTTAAGAATATGCGGACCCTTCTTTGCGTCATTTTTTCATGATGAATAATTGGAAATATTTAGAAGTGAATGCAATTTTTGGCTATGATTGGTTACAAAAAAACAGAGCAAAAGTCCAACAAAACATTGAACTCTATCAAAGAAACTCATGGGATAAGGTGTTAGAATTTTTGAAGTTGGATATCAATGATTCCATGGAAGTTAATTTTGTAGTAGATTTGATGAAAAAAAAGCTTAGTTTGTTTAACAAGCACTTTACAGAGACATGCAGAGTTCAGTGCACATGGTCTGTTCAAGATTTTAAGCTTAGGAAAGAAATAATTGAATCTCTCAAAAACACATTGCTGCCAGCGTATGGAATCTTCATTGGGAGGTTGCAGGATTTTCTTAAAAACGATGCTTATGAGTATATTGAGTATGGAATGTTTGACATTCATGACATACTTGATAATTTGTTTCTTGGAAATAAGAAAGATAAATGAATAATTTGGTTTGTGATCACAATTTTATGTATGTGTCCATTTGTTTTAGGATTGACATAAGCACATGTCAAACAGTTTGTAACAGATCATGGAAACATTGGTTGAGGGCTCACTTTCAGTGGCATGAACCAAATTATTAAGGGCTCGTTTACTTTGTGAAAAATGAACAAAAAATCATCTTAATTCTTTAAAATTTATGTTAGTTTTACTTGTAAGATTGAAGAAAATAGACTTTTAAAGTGAATAATTGTCTTCTATTTTCAAACTTAATAAAAATGATAAAAGAAATATTTTCACTATTTTCTAAAACACTTCATCTCCGCCTAACACTGAAAATTCTCTTCATCACAACGATTCACCTTTAAAAATATATCATGAATCTTCCAAGTTATTTTTCTTTAATATCCTCATTCTTAAGGTGCTCGGAGAACATTTTTTGTTTTTTATTTTCCAATATGTGTTCATCTTGACTAATTAATAAGAATATGTAAAACTTTAGATGTGAACCATTAGTGATGGGAAGAAGATGGAATACTGGCCACGGATGATGCATTTTCGAAAAGAATAAAAATATATATTTTTACATTTTTTGTTTGGAAATACCAGCAATTATTTATTCTAAGAGTCAATTATCTATCTGTTAGCAACTAAAACTTACATAAATTTTAAAAAATAAAAGTAGAAAATGCTGACTCATGAATCATGATAGATTTTGAACTCGGCTTGCAAAACTATTATTGCTACTCTTAATTTCTTCAAAACTATGATTGCTACATTCCTCAGTGACACACTGTACTGATTACTAAACAGCTTACTCCAACTCCGGAATTTTGTCGCAAAATGTATCAAACACATTGATGATTTTCTATTGATGTTTCGGGGAATGGATTCCATCCACTACAGCATCACAAAAAATTCAGAAATTGAATGGTACATCTCCTACAAACCTCTGTATAGGAGAGATCTGCCACAACAGATAACCCGAAGAAAAAAAGATCGCAAGATTCCCGCTCTGTAGCAGGCTGCATTCACAAATCATCATACAGAATGTATAAACTGAGAAACGCGAGGTTCAGAGATATTCCGATTTATATGAGTACTATTATCTGCAGCATCGATTTCTATGGGATATGGCTACATTATATTCCACTCTCAAATTTCCAATTTTGGGCAGAGAATCCAGTTTCTGACATAGAACCATAAGAGAATAACAGAAGATTGCAACAACAATAGATAACGGCAAATTAATCAAATTTCCTTGATAACCAGAAAGGCATTAAAGTAAAAGCTACACAAGAAATCAGATCAATACGTCTGGTTTTTCTTTCGAAGCTTTATCAGAAAAGAAAAGAGTACAAAGATGTGAGAAACAAAATAAGAAAATCCAAATCAGAAAGCTTTCAGCAAGGATCTCCTTGAAAATTTCCATTTTTTCAATGTTAACATCATGTTATTGACAGTGAAACTCACCACTATGTATATAACGTTTTGATGAAGTTCCAGTTTCCATTAAGATGGTTGAAAGAAGAGCTCAATGCATAAAAAATGAGTGCAGTTAAATGATACTTGGTAAAATGTCTAAAAAATGAGTCCAATTAAACTATGATTGATTTTAATCTTTGCAAATATAGAAACTTTTGTTTTAGTCCTCCGTGCTTTGCTTTTGTATTGAAACTAATCCATGTAATATTAATTTTAGTCTATATTTTGTGAGACGAAAATCAAACATTCAATGTATTATAATGATCAAATCCAATATTAATCAATTTTGCAAGTACTAAAACAAAACAACAAACTAAATTCCAAAATCAAAAAATTATATTTTTACTAGAACTTAAATCAAAATACTTGATATTTACATTTTTTTTTAAAGAAACACTTGTTATTTACATGACCATTTGAAAGAAACATTTTTAACATGAATGTTTGTATGTACCAAAAAAAACATGAATGTTTGTAAGGTTTATAAAATTGACAAATATAGCCTAGTGTGAACATGTGAATAGAGTTGCTCTTAAAGTCAAAAACTAATGTTGAAATAAATATCTTCAAAAGTAAGTACTCTAAATTATTGCATTAGGCCATTTGAATAAGTCAAAATGGGTTCCATGTGTCTGTGTAACAAACTTTCAATCACAACATATTGTCTAAAGAGAGAACATACTGCAGACATGCTCGTTCAAATTCAGAGGTGGGGATGATGCATAAAGGTATGGAGATATCTTGGGTGTTCTTCAGCTATTGTTGGACTTGTTTGTTATGCTCTCAGCTCTTCCTTTAACCATCTATTTGGATATTGTGTTAGAAATTTAGGTCTTAATAAAAATAGATTTCATAAAACATGTTCAATAATTATGAATCAATAGCGGAAACAAATAAAATATTGAACATGTTTATGATCGGATCTACGACATGTTTGATTTATCAAGATATTAAGAATTAGGGTATTAGGAATACTTGGATGAAGCTTTGATAACAGTCCTCTCAACAACAACGATTAACAAAGAGAGGAGGTGATGATCTGAAACACACAAAATAGGGTTAGCAATGGCTGATTTGGTTCTTCCTCAACCGGTACCTTTATGCCTCAAGTTCTCTTCAGACGGGGAGAAGAGAGAGTTTGTCGTGTACGATGTATTGGTGACCATAGACTCTTTTATATTGGATGGCCATTTGTTAGCCTGTAATTTCAACAGGCTCATTTAATATGGTCAACATTTGGTTGACCTTTAACTTTACAGGAATTGAAGAGCTTTCTCATAGGAATTGAAGAGCTTTCCCAATTCTGAAAGAGATATCGCGTCGAAGTCAAGCATTTAAGGCGGGAAAGTAGGATTTCAAGCATAACGACGGTTTTCTTTAGTGGAAACATGGGGCAACCAGTTGTCCAAGAAGGAGGAAGTGCTGATCTTTCTCTTATCAAAAATATTTCTTCTTGTTTTGATTATTACCAGAACCTGCACCAGACTTTGAGTTTTCACCCTTTTCATCAGGCTTGCCCCAATTTCCCTTATTGAACTTTCATTTCCCTCTCTCTTCTTTGAATTCTTATCATATCCATCCTTCTTGGTGATTTTAGCTTGCAAGGCTTGTTGGGCACTCCTTTTTGAACTTATTTCAATCACTAACATCTCATATGCTTCAAGTGATGATTGAAGTTCTTCAATCTTCGGAGTCTTTACATCTTTGGATTCTTGTATAGCAACTACAATGAAATCAAATTTAGATGTGAGTGATCTCATTATCTTACCCACCACTTGTTGATCTGATACTTCTTCTCCACAAGCCTTCTTTTGGTTCACTACAGATAACAACATGGAGGTACTAATTCTTTGATCATCTTCCATCAGCATCAACTCATATTTTCTCCTTAGTGACTGCAGCTTCACTTGCTTCACATTATCACTACCTTCATAGTACTTTGCTAAGATATCTCATGCTTCTTTAGATCTTGTTATCTTTGAAATATTTTCAAAGTGGTTGGAATCTACATTTTGCTGAATATAGAATAGTGCCTTGCAATCTTTTTTCTTCTGCTCCTTGAGTGCAGCTCTTTGAACATCTGTTGCATTTGCAGCAACATCTTCATTTCCATTCTCCACCAATTCAAGAACATCTTGCGCACCAAAGAGTGATTTCATCAATGCACTCCACCTCTCTCAGTTCTTCCCATCAAGAACTAGTATATTTGTACCAAAACCTCCATTGTTTGCCATTTTTGCTTTGCACGAAACCTATGAATCTTCACACTTCACTCGTGTTTCCCAGAAAATTCACCCTCACAATATCTCTCGTGTTTCCCTGAATGAGAACCAGAGGCTCTTAATGCCAACTATTAGTGCAACTTATGATTTCTTGTCGGGCAAGCAGTAACTGAGAAATTAGGGTTAGGGTTTCAATGGAGAAGATGAAGTTGGTTATGGTGTTTAGAGGTTGTTATGGAGTAGTGAAAAGAGAGAACTAATATTGAAAAGTTGTTATTCTTATTGATATATGAAATTGAGTTACAAGTGAGTATATATATACACACACACACACACACACACACAATGACTTAGAGAGCAAGTCTCTTGTAACTTCCTAAAAAACTTATCCAAACATAACAAACTAAAGTCTTAAGCATTTGTTAATCATGATTATGGATTAAAACACACAAACTAATAAATCCAACGACTCTTTTTGGAGTCTATATAAACAAGCCTATAAGATCCCTCAAGGTATGCATTCTTCCACGCTTAATCCTCATTCTTGCTTATATATTGACTTGAAAATCTGAGTTCTTGCAAGTACAACCCCATTTCTCCTCCACGGATTGCGGCCACCACATCCTTAGAGCACCTAAATGAATAATTCACTACTATTATGTTTTTTGACAAAAACGATCCATTATCATTGTGAATATGTTTATACTCTTTGGATCAATTCTCTGTTTGTTCTAAACAGTTGACATTAGGAATTGAAGCTATGTTAGATTTCTTCAAAAAATAACTAGGTTAAATGAATGAAAATTTGAATCGAGAATTTTTGTTCTTAGTCTATTTTGTTTAAATTATCGCCTCTCTTAAAATCTTCACTTACTTAAATATCAAAGTCCTTGCAAACACAACAACCCTGAACGGTAGCAATGCAATACTATACCATCACAAATAGCGCCCGATTATCATCATCTACTCCAAATCAATTATTGTTCTTTTCTTTTAGAGAAATATTAGAACTACTCCAAATCAATTATTGTTCTTTTATTTTAGAAAAATATTAGAAAAAAATAGACTTATACTTAAGGGTTAATAGGTCTTTCCCCCCTGTAATATAGGTTATTTGTGGTTTTCCCCCTGTAAATTTTTGTTTTGATTTACCCCCTTTAATTTTTTTTTTTTGTTTTGATTTACCC
>Ga0228711_1010961_pt1 | contig 11712 bp, 6 predicted proteins | sample MedpolnodulmetaG_2_FD_177996 | JGI IMG/M metagenome (GOLD analysis project Ga0228711, IMG submission 177996) | Root nodule microbial communities from Medicago polymorpha collected in Santa Monica, California, United States - brown nodules | ecosystem: Host-associated > Plants > Roots > Nodule...
TGTATCTGATTTGTATTGTGAACACCACTGATTGTATATCAAGTGTTCAAACTCAAACAAACTTCTTTGTAATTCTGTTTGATTTGAAGTCTCTTGCTTGTGTGCTTGAGCAATAGAAGTCTCTTGCAGTTGTGCTTGAGCAATAGAAGTCTCTTGCTTGCGTGCTTGAGCAAAGGAAGTCTCTTGATTTAGTTCAGGAGCATATGAAATCTCTTGCAGTTGTGCTTGAGTAATTTGAAGTCTCGTGCTAGTTGTAGCATTGAGCAGTTGTAATTTGGTATTGCATTTTTAGTGAACTCTCCTTGGAAGTACAAGGGGGACAGGACTACTTCCGGTTTGTGGAAGGAACTTGTATAATTGTTTTGTGTCTTTCTTCTCTCTCTCTGTTGTATCCGCTGCATTTAGAATCTGAACATCACTTCAGAAGCTGAACTTTATCTGCTTCTGATCAGTGATTTCAGTAGGAGAAAACGAAGAAAAAGAAAACACAATTGAACTCCCTTCTTGTGTTTTTCTCACCTTCATATCTTAGTAATAAAATTAAGTTCGTATCCACAAGGATTGTGTTAATCTCAATTCAGCAATATGGTTATAATTTAGGATGTGTAAATTATTTTGATGCCCGAGGCAGTAGATTTGATTTTATAAAATTAAATAACAGAAAATAAAATAGTTTTGGAAAAGATAAGGAGAAAGATGAGATCAGGTCTTTCGAATCCTCTGAACTCCCTTAATTGGTATACTGCACATATTTCTTACGAATGATTCTCTAGTTTCACGATGGTTAACAAAATAGCCGTAATCAATCCCTTGACTTAGGACCCTCTTCTCAGAGTACAATCCCTAATTCCTTAGGTGGTCTAATATTCTTTGAAGGTTTTAAGAACGTTAACTTAATATCACAAATAAACGATTATCCATTCCTAGACTAATCATGTTTATTTGAATAATTCAATTAGGTCTAAGTTGAAAGTTAGGGTTAGTAGTCATTCATCCTCACAATAGATAGAGTTTCACAACAACATTTTTCAATTAGGGTTACATCAGATTCATCTTAAACCTAATCAAAGGAAATTAGCTGGACATGACAAAATAAATAAACATAGTAAAAAAAATAAACCAACAGAGTTCCGTCATTGTCAGCGTTGCTCCTCAATTTAACTCCAATAGCTGCTGTTGAATTCCCATGTGCCATGATGCTACTTCCGTTACTGTGTGCGCAGCATTTTTCTTCTCTCCCCAAACGTGATTCTGCCGAAACGTGAATAATCTCTATGTGCGTGTGCAGCTTCTTTTTATATTCCCTGCTATCTCTCAAAATTAGTCTTTTGTTCTCCTATTGGATCAAAAACCATCAGGTTGTGTTAAAGTGTTAAAGCCCATTTCCTTTGATAATGTCCACCGCACCGCACCTCCTCATTTTGTGTGGCCTTGTGTATCTATCCTCCAAAATTATATGTCAGCATGATAAATGTCTCCTTGGTCCACTTTTCATCCAAAACATGTTTCTTCTATTTCTTCTGATGTACCATTAACCAATAATAATAATACATTGCTTGACTCCATAATGAAAAACAATAATTTATTTAAAATAATTTTAAATTAAATACTAAATTAATAAAAATAGACTTAAAACTTAATTAAAATGACTCTAAAAATAGTAAATGATTGACTGTCATCAATGAACAATACTTTTTAATATAGAGGTCAGGATTCGAACTCCGGAAACCTTATTTATGGTGAATTCTAACCACTAGACTACTTAAAAAGAAAATCTTTGTTTTTATGTTTGTCGCGTGAGTTGTTTCAATTCAATGAAAAACTTTTTTTTTTGAAGTAACAAATAAAAAACATACGATGAAAATAACTTTTAAACTGTTATGAATATTATAAGTGGATGTTCATATAACAATTGAAATAAGTAAATAACTAAAATACCCCAACGTTGTCACGTTGGTTTTTCGCAGCAGATTTCCTTCTCTTCTTCTTCAGAAAGCGATATGCAGTTTACAATTTAATCGTATTACAACATCATATTCCATAAAGATCCATGAAAAACGCAATTGCTATTGTTTCCTGAAAAATTGCATGGATTGTTTTGATTTATGTTTTATGGATGGATTGTTTTGAAAAACGTGATTGCTATTGTTTCATGAAATCGTATTGTTTTGATTTATGCAATCCATGAAACGTTTGAAAAATTGCTAATGTTTTGTTTTAAAAAATTCCATATATGAATGCGATTGAATTACAACAATCAGAAAATTAAACAATTATAAAATTCCATGAAACGATGGTATGTGTTAATTATGAAACTAAACAATCAGAAAATTGAAACAAGTTGATGATGAGATGATAGGATTTAAAAAAGAAGGGGACATGATGAATTGATCGAGTTCAATGATTGGAATGGGAAAAAGAAGAAGAGAAAGAAAATGACAGTGAAAAACTAAGGTGACTTAATTCACCTTCATTCATGCAGTCTTTTAACACCACCTGCGTGATTTAAGCCAGTAACTTAAGTCACGCAACGTGAGTTCATTTACTTTGGGAACAGAATTTGTTGGTGTTTGTTCCCCAAGTTGTTGTATTTCTCTATAAATAGAGCTCATATGTAACCTAATTGTATTGTATATCACAAGAGAATAATATAATCATCTATCTTCTCTCTCATTCTGTACTTCTCTTTAATCCAGTTTTTCTTGTTCTTATTCTAATAGTTTCATAACACGTTATCAACATGAGATTCTAACCAATTGAGGTAGGCTCTAACCAACTGAGGTATGTAATTCTTCTTAATCAATTTTTTATGTAAATACGTTTTAATTGCTGTATCAATGATTGTAGACTATACTATTACAATTCCATCAATTGGAATAAGTTTCTTATAGATACATTAAACCACTATTATGTGAATTGTATTATATTATTGTGTTTATTTATTCCATATGCATTCCTGAAGTATTGTATAAGGATTGATCTCATATTATAAAATTAAAGAGATCTATTATGTAGTTCCTGAAGAACTCAATATTATTCTATATGAATTCCTGAAGAATTCAAAGGTATAGTTCCTGAAGAACTCAATATTTTTTGTGAATTCTGGATGAATTCATCAAAAGAGTTACATCCGTGAAGGATGATTTAGAAATTAATCTTATTGTTTAAATTTGTTGTATACTTCCTAAAGAACTTAAACAACTCGGTTTTAATTTATTCTCCATGAATTCCTGAAGAATTCAGTAGTGATACATCCATGAAGGATCATACAAATATCAGATTAGATTTGTTATATAGTTTTTGGAAAAACTTAAACCAGTTTTATTCTCCATGAATTCTTGAAGAATTCAACAGGGATGCATGGATTGCACAAATAATTGATTTGATTGTGAGTAATTCCTAAAGAACATAAAAAACTAATTTCTCTTTTGTGAATTGGTGTGTATTTTTTTTCATCTGATTTCCATGTTTTATTGATTTATGATTCAGTTGGAATTATCCCTTGATTTAATTATTATTTTATCTTTTGGTTTAATTTTAAAACAAATCTCTATTTGATTGAGATTGTTTCCTTTAATTGTGGATTGTTTCCAAATTTTTTGCTGAAACCAGTTTTGTTGGGTTTAAAATAAACCAACTTGTTTATTTTTTAGATCTAAGTTAAAAAAAAATATATTATTAAAATTGATTTGAAACATATCTTTACGTTTGAGTTTGTTTCAAATATAATATTAAATTAAAGATCCAATTTTTTTTCCTAAAATTAAGGATTCAAATTATAACAATTATCTTTTGGAGATTCGATCCAAAATTATTTTCTAAATTCTATATATTTATACTTTTCAAAATAAGAAACTAATTCAAAAAGACAATGTAACTAATTCAATTTTTTTTCTAATTTTATGGCTCATGTTTGTTATGCATTCTGCGTCAATTCGATTGGTAGTCACAATTGAAATCATGTATTTTTTTTAATTGATTGTCACAATTTTTTTGTTATTGTGAAGAAAAGTTGATTAAAATCATATTTTTTTAAGAAACGAATTGACTTCACACTCTTTTCTATACTATAGTTGGTCAATTTTTTCGACTAGAAAATTTTCTATACTTTCGAAAAACTGAAGTCAATATTTGTGTTTTCTTTTGATGACAAATAAGTATTTTATTTTTTATGGTTGTGATTCTTTTTTATTTGGCCAATTTTTTATGGATTTTGATTTAAACTTGTTTAAAATCCATTATCGATATGCACATGAATGCCATGTATGCACATATTTATTTTGAATTTTTAAGTATGATTATTTGATCATTGTAATGACGAACACAAATATGTTATTAGCAAATAAATATTTGAATTGAATTTGATTCAGATGAATTGATTTGTTGAGAAAATATATTTTTATTTGAAAAATGTTTTATATCTTACTGTTTAATTTCTACCTTGAAATTAAAATTGACTCACATGAATTTTGTGTATAAAATTTGTATTTAGAAATGCTATATGTTTGATTATGATATGTATATTTGAGGAATATCTGTTGTATTTTAATAATGAATCTTATCCTTTGTTATTCAATTTGGTAGTGCATTCAACAAAGGTTTGATTCATTAATTTTGCAAAATATTGATTCTACAATAAATGGTTAAAGATTCACATTCATATGTAGTGAATCAACAGTGACATGATTTTTTGGTATATATATGGTTTCAATCATGCATTTTGGAAGAGCCAAGAATATTTTTCATAATTTATGAAGCAAGGAATCAATGTTAGCATTGCACTTCAACATAAATAAATTACTGAAGGCAAGAGCTAATTTATTGTTACATGGAGGAACAAAGTTACACAATGAGATTGCATTCTCATCAAATTTTATTGAGATTTAAGATATCCATCTAAATTGATATCATATTGAAAAAAAAATGTTAAATATCTCTATATTACGACATATACTTTGAAGAAAATAAGTGTAGTGAAAAATTTATTTTGTCTCATATTTATACTACACTTATATTAGTGCAATGGAAATACATGTTATTGTAAACCAGAAGTTTACGTATTATATTCAATTTATTGTTGGCAAGACCGGTTGGGTTATCCCGGATCTATTATGCTGCATAAACTAGTGGGAAAAAATTATTATGGATATATATTGAAGAGCCAGAAGATTAGATTCTTCAATCTAGTGACTTTTGTGTTACTAGTTCCTAAGGAAAGTTGACAATTTAAAGGAATGAGTGTCTCACTTATATAAGGTGATATTTAAATTAAAACACTGATCATGTGAATCACTTGGATATTATATGATTTGAATCAATGCATCAACTAAATGATCACATGTATATTCACAACTAAAAGTTTGTGAAATTATTATGTCAACAATTTGACTAATTTTCTTAACTTTTCAGAAAGCATTTGATAAGTATCATTCTTCAATTGAAATTGATATTGAACATCTGGTAGCATATGCTTATAAAAATGGACTTGATGATCCATTCTTTAGACGTCTAAAGTTAATTGTATGATTGATACTTATCAGACCATACCTTATAAACTCTATTTTGGTTATGAGACCATGTCTTATAAACACTATTTTGGGAATCAATAATCTTGTATGTTGCAATATTGATTTGCATCAAGCCAACACATCGCTATATATAAGTTCTCCCCTTAATCTATCATTGGTTTTAGGTTAACAACCAAATATTTCATATCTAAGTGGATTTTGGATGTGTGGTGTATAACACAATTGCTTCAATATAATGCACTAAGATAAATCTTGAAAGAATATTGGGAAAATATATTTGATATGAATCTCCATCTAACATTAATTATATTGAGACAACTTGTTTACAGCCCAATAGGCTGATTATCAATTGATGGATTAGTTTTCCCAATATTAGGGGGAGATAATAAGCAGCTGAAAATGTGAACCTGAAGTTCAAATAAATTATTTTAAATGAAATATTAATGTCTCGTCTTGATCCTCAAGATATAACTCATTTGCAAAGGTAAACAAATCAAATATCAGCTGCCAATGCTCCAAGAGAAATAGATGTCCATGTCAGATAATCTAATACTGCAAATGAGTCTCAATCGTGTCTGAAGCATGATAGATCAATCAGTTCCAAATATAAAAAGCCTCAAATAAGAAAATGAGCTTAAAGGAAAGATAAACCAAACGAGGATATAGAAACTCTAAAAGAGTTTTCTGACATAATTGATTTTTCAGTTCCAGAAGAACTAATCAGGTACCTGAAATTTATGAAATATCGATAAATTATGTCATGATTAATGAAAGATCTCAATGGAATGAGATGGAACTGAAATGAAGTCAACGTTGACGTGCTTTTGCATATAATATAGCACTATATGTGATAAGTAATAATGAAGATTATAGGTTAAAGTCTATTAAAGATTATAGATAAAGAAAATATCTTCAAATGGAAAGAGACAATTTCAGTGAAATCAAAATCACTTCATAAAGCAGAATTTGTTTGGACTTGTAGTCCGCACACTTGAAGGTGTGAAGTTAATTGGATATATATGATTTTTCGCGCGAAAAAGGAATTAGAATGGTAAAATACATGTATATATAGAGTTTGATATGTTCACCTGAAGTGAATTGGTAAATGTCTACCATTTATTTTTAAGAGACATGTATTCTTTAGACACATATTCACCTGAAGTGAATTCAAGAACTTGTTCATACTTGATTAAGTTCAGTAGCACGTGAAAGGCTCAAATCATATAAAAGATGTGTTACAATATATTTGTATGGCTCACTTGATAGTGATGGTTATATGAAACTCCTTGAATGATTTCATTTGCATAAGAGATACAATCAAAACTATTGAAGAGATGACATTATTTTATCCATTTTAAGGATATGGAAATGAATTTCTTATAATCAATTTTATGATAATCGTATAAATATTATTAGAACTCTTGAAGAGATTATAAAATTTGTTATATAAAGGTTGATATGGACAAACCTAGTTGATTATGTACTAGTATGATTGTGATGTCACTTGATGTAAGTAAAAATCATGCCCTCAAGAAAATTATGAACAATTTGAATTGGTAAGGTGATGACACTAATGTATTTTGCTTATTATATATATCGTGGTATTTTATTTTTGTCAATATTAGTAAATACAGATATTGCAGCAAAGTCAAGCATACAATTTGTACCTTAGAGAAAGAACAATATTACCCAATCGACTGAAAATGCTAACACCACATCAAGGAAGTGGAGAATGTTCTTTATTATGGATTATGATTATGCACATACAAGAAACTTGTAGTTTTCTAATTTTAAAAGGAGGTTCTTTCAACAACTCAACATGAAGATCTCTCTAAAGCTACTAATTTGGAGAAAGGTATGGAGATAGATCATATATTCCTACAGAGTCACCGCCAAGTAAAGATTTTGAGTAACTAATATAAAAGATTATTTAAACTTCTTCGTCTCATATATAATTGTCTTTATGAGGGGGAGACAAAAATGTGTTCTGCACTCTTTTTCCCCTAACCATGGTTTATTCCCACTGGGTTTTCCTGGTAAGGTTTTTAATGAGGCAGATTATGACACAAAAGGATTTTGTACTCTTTTTCCTTCACTAGAATTTTTTCCCATTTGGTTTTTCTCTAGTAAGATTTTGATGAGGCATATCCTCGATGAACATCCAAGGGGGAGTGTTATGAATATTATAAGTGGATGTCCATATAGCAATTGAGTTATTGGGTCATACTATTAGCTTATTGGGCTATATTGTGCTTGCTCCCTAAGTCATTGGTGCTTGTTCCACAAGTCATTGTATTTCTCTATAAATAGAGTTCATATGTAACCTAATTGTACATCACAAGAGAATAATATAATCATCTCTCTTCTCTCTCTCATTCTCTACTTCTCTTTAATCCTGTTTTTCTTGCTCTTATTCTAATAGTTTCATAACATAAACAAATTTGAGATTTCCTTCCTTAAAAACAACAAAGTTGATATTTTGGAATTGTGATAACGCTTTTTCACCCTTCCGAAAAATAAGTCAAACTCTTTCATTCCGGTTTCTAATAAATACTTCAATGTCATAAGTCTAAATAAAGATAATTTAGAAGCACAAATGGCTATATATCATTTAATTATTTTAAAATATCACGTTATTAAATTATTTTTTATTTTATCTTTTTTATGTTGTGAGTGTGCCGAAATGATTTATATCTAAAATTGTCTAAGCAGAGAATCAACATATTTCATGATGAACACAATGCTACCCATGAAGTTTGGTTGGGTATTACCTCTCATCCAATCATTCAACATTATATCATATTTTTTATTAATTTGTTTTAAAATAAATTCAAATATTAAATAAATTTTGTTTACGGGGTACCAATACTCAATCAAACATTAAGGTACTAAATAATTTACCATTGTTCATTGGATCAGTTGTATCATGAGCACTTGCCCTAGTAGAGAATTTTGGTTTTAGTTGATGCTTGCTTGCTTGCTTAATTGGGTCCCAAAGTGAATATTGCTTTTGTTTGAGAAGTGGTGTTGGAGAATGAGCGATGTGAATGGATTTTATGGTTTAATTTTTTATCAAGTAAATGTGGGGTGGAATGTGGTTTTTCACAAGGTGTAATCTAGATTCATCTTGGTGGGAAAACTAATGTTGAGTAAAGATGGCGGCGTTAATGTTCCTGGTAATTGGTTTTCTAACTGCTTGTCAAAAGTAGATGGAAATGGTATAGATACTTTATTTTGGTTTGATTTGTGGGTGGTCGGAGAAATATGTATGGATTAACTCAACCAATCTTTTTAGTATATCAATCAATTAATAAACAGGTGTTTGTGATATGTTGAATGTGAGTGGAGGTTTAGATGACATGGACTGGAGGTTGCATAAAAACCTTTGGGAGGATAATTTAGTGGGCGATTGTAGAAATTTTTTTCGCTAACATCTCATTGCATTAAAATGTTAAAAATTGCTTGGATTTAGAATCAAAATCTAGGTGAAAGATACTCTATCAAAGAAGCACAAAATTGATAAATCCTCCGATAAGCAATGTTTCATGGAACAAATTGGTACATCAAACAGTCTCTTTACTTGAGTAGAGGCTTCACAATGATTGATTAGAAACAAAGGGTAATCTACTCAAACATGGTTTTAATCAATTGGAGTATTGTTTGTGTCAACGAATGTGTATTTAATGGGAGCGCATAACATCTTATTTTTAATTTTATTTTATTTTTTTGGAAGGCTTGGACGAAAGTAGTTGGGTTGTTCGGTTTGTGGTGTTTTATCAAATAATAGCTTGGTACATGCAAATAATTTTCTCAGTTTGGTATCAAGTGGTAGACAAATGCGTGAATGCATCAAATCCGTTTGATTATCTTGCATTTGGTCTAGAGATTCATAAACAATTTGTTTTTTTGACGACATGAAATGAATGAAGAATTAATAATCGATATGGTAAAACTTATAGGTGCCATATGGGATGGCCCGACCCGAGAGGCCCGATTATATAAATGGGTCAGCTTGGCCCATCCCATTTATAATTGGGCTGCAAATTCTAGAGTCTAGCCTGGCCTTGTGTGGGTCATTGGCCGGCCCGACCGACCTGTTTATGTTTTATTTTTTATATTTATTCACTCTTGTTTATGTATTTTTGATGTATTAGTTACTCACCACTATTTTTTTGCTAAAATATGATTAGATTGACATAAAAAGATAAATAATTTTTACATTAATATTGAATAATAATTAAACTCTAGATTATTCCTTCAATTAAATCAAATTAATAATTCATAAACTTTAAAATTTTAAAACTTTAAGCTAAATTCATGGACATAAAACTATAAATAATTTTTACATTAACATTGAATAATAATTAAACTCTAGATTATTTGTTCAATTAAATCAAATTAATAATTTATACACCTTAAAATTTTAAAACTTTAAGCTAAATTCATTCATATTTATTAAGTTTATTTATTTAAATATTTTTTATTAATAATTTTTAAATTAGTTGATAATTTTTTTAAAAATATATATTGTTTTTTTAACAAAAATCAAATGAAATATCAATAATGGGTTAGCCGAAGCCCGATGGATCAGCCCGACCTAACACCACTTTTGTATGGGTCAAATGGGCTTGGACCAAAAAAATTTGAGTGCATTTTGGGCTACCTTTTTAGGCCCGATCCGACCCAAAATATGGACTAATGGGCCGACCCATTAGCCCGTTCCATTTTTGACATTGATTAAATCCAAGAAGATTGACTTGGAACTCTCTACCCCTTATTTAGTTGGCTTATAATGTCGGTTAAGATTTTCTCCGTCTTAATTCGTGTATTTTAAAGACATGTTGTTTCTTTGACTTGACTATCTTGTAATTCACCATCTTGAACGAAGGCAATGCTTTTTATTTTTTTGGCATCAAATAAAACAACATTGCCTTTGCCAAAAAAATAAAACATTATTCTCTTTTGAAATTTAGAATGTTTTAATAGTGAAGATAAACAATATTCTATAGTTAAATCTTTATAAGAAATGCAATAAATTGATTTGCGAAAAAGACAAACACAACACATGGATACAATCAAGAGACATTTAATTATTTTATTATTATTTATGATGTCTATTGATTATCCTCTAAGAAGGTATTTGCTAATATATAAGTGCTAAAAACTAGGAAATAATCGAACAATTTTCTTTTTGTTACATCTAAAGGAGAAGAAACATGACTACAATTCTCAAGTTTGCTTATATTATGATCTTATGTCTTTTTCTGCTTCACGTTGCAGCCCAAGAAGTTTTAGGTACATTTTTTATCCTCTCAAATTTTATTCTTTATTTTATACACAATCTTTCATCTCTTTTATTGACCCTAATTATTTTATGGTTTACATTATAGAAAAAGAAATTTTTCGCTGCGCCACAGACGGAGAGTGTGATCACATGTGTGTCACACCTGGTATTCCAAAGTGCGTTGCGAGTATGTGTTTCTGCTTTGACAATTTATAAATGTAATTTTGTTTCCTATAAACTTATAACAAGATATAGGGAGGAGAGTAAAAACGTCACTGCATGCAGAATTTCAAATGAATTGTAATAAATAAAGATGTAATCATATGAAATATGTAATCATATGAAATAATTATTAAATAAAGATAACATGATTATCACATAATTATATTCATTCATGCATTTATAAGCATACATGAGTCCATTAGTTACAATTCTAGTCATACAAATTACATTATGAGAAATTCTTACATTAACCTAATACATTTTTGTGTGGCTAGAATGCCACTTATATTCATGATAAAAACAAAGGTAATTAAGTATCTAATAGATTCAGTTTTAATTAAATTGTGTAAGATAATATTTTATGCAATTTTTTTTACTAGAATGCTTTCACAGAAAGTTCTTTAATAAAAACAAAGTTTTCATACGGAATTTTATCCAAACTTTGGATATGCAGAAAATATCAAATTAAGTTAATTCACAGCAAAATCTTCAAGAGTTCCTCTTGATATTTGAAAATCGGTAAAATATTTAATTTCATCTATGTCTCATTCTGTAATACCCATACTAAACGTATCTAGAAAGTTTAGCATGTGCATTATCTTTAGTACTGGATACATTAAAATTTACAACATAAAGACTTCGAATGAATATTATATACAATAATACACGTTCGTACAC
>Ga0228711_1010962_pt1 | contig 11711 bp, 6 predicted proteins | sample MedpolnodulmetaG_2_FD_177996 | JGI IMG/M metagenome (GOLD analysis project Ga0228711, IMG submission 177996) | Root nodule microbial communities from Medicago polymorpha collected in Santa Monica, California, United States - brown nodules | ecosystem: Host-associated > Plants > Roots > Nodule...
TTATTTTAGGAAAATAAAATTCACACAACACACAACAACTAAAATCAAGTAAAAATAACTTAATTCAAATATTTTAATTTAAACAAAATTAGGGCGTTACACAAATAATGTAGTCAGAAGCGAAAAAATGCAAACATAGTATTCAGAAGCACAAACTAAAGACAAAATAGAAAGTAAGCAAGCTAAAAATTGGTGTGCAATCTAAGGTTTGGCTTTTTTCTTCATCATATCCATCAAGTCTTGTATCAAGCTGTTTGTCTTCTCTAATTGCTTCTTCATTTCTTCTTTGAACTCATTGTTACTCTTGATCAGATTTTCTTCTCTGATTCTTGCTTGCTCCTGTTGATCCAGCATCTTTCTCTAAAGTTCACCAACCAACACCTTGTGCTCAAACAAGGCTTTCTTCAGTTCCTTGTTTTCCTTCTCCAAGACAGGATCATCTTTTAGCTTCTTAAGGATAGCAGCGTCTGAAGTTTGGATTCTCACAATGCACACTAGAAAAGATGATGCTTGAAGCATCCAGATACATAGGTGTGTCTGATAAGTACAGTCTCCTATTTTCTAGACTTCTTTTGAGCTCTACTTCTTCCAAGTTCACAGTTACTCCTTGAAACCATTGTTGAAGATCAAGCAGAGCTTTGTCATGAGCTTCCAAGGACAGCTTCTGAAGCTCACACATCATGTAGTCAACTCTGCTTCTCAAAGAAGTCCAATTACTGACATAGTCTTCCTCATGAACAAGGTTATTCCTGGTCTTGATTAACTTGTTCAAATCCTTAAAGATATTCTCACAAACCTATTTTAATATAATAGAATCTAGTAAAAGGGTAGGTGGAAAGGTGATATCTGTAAGTTGAGTAGAGTTTGTGGCAGAGGGTTCACCAAGGGCTAATATTGATGTGGGTTCAGCAGTGTTTAGGGTTGAGGATGTGACTTTAGTAGCAACAGGTCTATTTGGTACATAGGGCGGATCATTGATGTGTTCTAAGACAAAAGGTGAAGATGAGGGTAAAGTTGTTCCATTATGAGTAGAAACCTCATCTACAACATGTTCTATGATCATTTGTTCAAGTTCAGCAGGGTTAAGTGTAGTCTCAGTTGAAGGTTGGGCTACACTTATGGGTTGGACAACAGGGATTTGGTTTTCTAATGAGGAAGGTTGATCATCAGAAGCAGGTAAATTTGAAGTGGAAGATTTCTTGTTGGTCAGCTTTCTTAATGCAATACCAAATGAAATGTTGGAGTGAGTTGCATTGAGATGGTATGGCTGATATTCAAGATGAATAATCAATTCAGTGTACGTATTTGTGGCCATTTCTGAGTTAGGTTCTTGTTGTTGGGGACTTTCTAAAGTAATTTCATCAGAAGCTAATTCAGAGGCTTTTTCTAGGTTTAGCTCACAAGTTTGGGTTGATGGTTGAGGTTGAGATGATGATGTTTCAGGAATATTTGGCTCAGGCACTGCTTGTTCATTCAAAAACTCTGCATCAACAAGAATAGTTTGGAGTGGTTCAATCATAGGAGGTTGCATAGGATGATTAGTAGACAGTTTATTACAAACATCAATTCTCATTTGGCTCAAATCAGCTATTCTATTAAGAACAGATGGATACATAGGTACAAATGTATCACCATCTGGCTTTTTCTGGTGCTTGGTAGATGATGATGGGGATAAGGATTTATGTAAGGTTGCATAGACTTTATTCAATGGAATATTGTCTATGTCAGAAGAGGTTGAAACAGAGGTTGAGTGGGAGGTTGAGGTTGAACTAGATTCTATTTCTATTACATTAGAGATATTATGAGAATTAGAGTTACCTCTTGTTGCTTCTGAAGCAGTAGCTTCTAAACAAGTAACATCCTCCTTCTGAGTCTCTTCAGCGGAATTCAACAAGTCACTAGCCATCACCAACTCTTGAAGATCCTCTGTTAGCTCAATTACCTTATGAGCAGCTTCAATTGTTGATTCCTTCAGCAAAGCTTCAACAGGAACCTCAATATCTTTAGCAATATCCAGAGCTTTTTGTAAAGCAGCAGCATTAGCAGGCTTCTTCATTTTTACCTCTCTTGTGACCAGATTAGATGCTGCTTCTATCTTCTCATCTTCCTCTGTCACATAGATTGAAACCTTAAGTTTCCTGACATTTTTCTTCCTCTTATTCTTAGCAATTGATGGTTGAGGAGGTAGAGATTGTGAAGAACCAACTGTCTTGTCACTCCTTGTTCTTTTGTTCAGAATCTTAGCAGGTTCTAAGTCCTGAACTTCATCTTGAATAATTGGCACTTCATAACCAACTAACTGTTCTTGAGGAGCATCTTTTGCTTTCTTGGCCTTCTTCTTCTTTGGTTCAGAAGCTTCTTCATCATCAGCTTCTGAAGTTGCCTTCTTCTTTGATTTCCTTTTCTTGGAAGCAACTGGCAAAGAACCACCATACATGGTGCTTGGAATGTCACTGTATTTGATAGTTTCCCGAGTAGTTTTCCAATGCTCATACATATAATGAGCTCTAACATCTGGAGGATCTTGTTTGCAAATAGGAGGAAAATTATCCATAAGATTTGATAAAATGTTAGACTCCTGCAAATCAGTATCCATGCTGATGACCGCTTTTACCAGATGCATGTTGTAAAGTGTTGAGCCATTGATGTACTTCCCAACCATGGTTCCAAGTTGGTTATCATTGACAGCTTTTGACATTTTTAGGACTTCTAGCATCCCTCCTTGATGGAATATCTCAGATAGCAGTCTTTCATAAGGCACAAAAGCTCTGTTCTTTTGCTGACTTTGCTCCAATGCCCATAGCATGTAGTGGAAGATGTATCTGGGCAAATTCACTTTTTCAAAAGAGATAAAGTAGTGTAAAAACACCTTATGGTCTAATGAAAGATGATCTACACCTCCTCCTTTGGGTAGAAAACATTCTTGCAACAGCTTCTGAAGAACTTTATGTTCTTTTTCCATGTCACAGTACTTTCCATCCTTCTGCCTTTGAAGAGAGACTGTTTCACCACCGGTATCCAATCACTAGTCTTTTTATTCAGATTCTATTAAAAGGCTCCTTCAACACTCCTTCTGCAGGCTCTTCCAATCACTTCCTCAGTGATGGTGACTAGAATCCCCATTACATTGGAACCAATTTCAGTTCTTTTGAACTCTTTAAGTCCCATTTCAGCCATTGATTTTCCTTTCAGATCAAGATTGAGCAAAACCATGTGATCTTCTTCAGCCTTTGCAGCATATTTGTCGTATATCTCTGCCCTTACCCAGAAGTATTTTACCAGGTTTTCATAGGATGGTCCATCCAGCATTGAGAAGTAACCTGACAAGTCTTGATATCTCAGATAGCTTGACAAATCACAATCATGTCGAGCAAGTGATACGAAATCCACTGGATTCTCCACTTGGACTGTTAATTGCTATTCTTCTAGTTTCATTGATCTCCCTTTTATCTAAAGAGATTCTCTAGTATTCAGTTGCATGGAGGTTCCTTGAGTTGAACTTGAAGATGCCATTGAGATTGATGAAGGTTTTAGGGTTCTAAGGTTTTGATTTTGAAAGATACAATTTTTGCAGAGATTCAGTCTAAAATCAGAAAGTGTATGTTGTGGAGTGAGTAGTGTGTGTTTTTGTCTAAGTGTTTTTAGCAAAAATGATTGCAATTCAGAAGGGGACAAACAAATACAACACTAATGACATAAGGGGCGCGAGATAGTACATTCAAAGCATAAATTCATCATTGCCCTCTTACGTTATACACTAATACACTTAAGCCACGTCAGAGTTTCTAGAGTAACTGCCAAATTAGTGGGACATGTGTTACCAAAAAGTAACTTCCAATGTTTCCACTAATTATGCTATTCAGAAGCAAAGAGTTCAGTTTCTGAAGTTCAGATGTTGACGTCATCTTCAGAAGCACATTTTCCTCAGAATCTCAGTGAAGAGCTTTTGATGGACTATAGCTTTTGAATGACTTCAAAATCTAACTTCTTATTCAGAAGCACATTTTCCTTCATTCATTCTAACTTAGGTCATTATCTCTCTAGTGATTCGTTATCTTGTCTCATCGCTGACATTACCCCTACATTAATTATTAATGAATACAATGAAGGTGAAAAAACACAAGAATGGGGAGTTGAATTGTGTTAGCTTTTTCTTCGTTTTCTCCTACTGAAGTCACTGTTCAGAAGCAGATAGAACTCAGCTTCTGAAGTGATGTTCAGAAACTAAATGCAGTGGATAAAATAGAGAGAGAGAGAGAGAGAGAGAGAGAGAAGAAAGACACAAAGCAATTATACAGTTTCCTTCTACAAACTGGAAGTAGTCCTGTTCCCCTTGCACTTCCAAGGAAAGTTGACTAAAAATGTAATATCTGATTAAAATTACTAACTGCAAAACCTACCAAGAGACTTCAAACTACTTAAGCGCAACTGCAAGAGATTTCCTATGCTCAAGAACTTAATCAAGAGACTTCCTATGCTCAAGCACAACTGCAAGAGACTTCTATGCTCAAGCACAACTGCAAGAGACATCTATTCAAACAGAATTACAAAGAAATTTGTTTGAGGTTGAACACTTGATATACAATCAGTGGTGTTCACAATACAAATCAGATACAAACTCTTTAAGACTCTAGAATTTCTAAGATATGGAAGTTGTTAAGAAATTCTAAGTGAACTTTGATGTGAAACAATTTCAGCAGAGCTTTGGCACGAGTAAATTGTTGTATGAGTCTTGAGTGTCCAAACAGCAGGTCTTCACTCCTTTATATAGAGGTGTAAAAGAGACGTTGTTGATTTCCAGCACATCAAAAAGAGTCGTTTGAAGCTTGATCAAATAACCAATGATTTGTTGCCTGATTTGGTTATTGTCCTATAAAGGAGTAATTTCAAATCCACTCCAAGTATGGAGGAACACCGTTGCAGGCACAACTGTTGTTCTTGTACTAGCAGACATAAAATCAGAGTAGTGAAGATAGTGGTTGTACACTCGTACAAATGTCCTTTTTCAACACTCTCCAAAGAATAAGCATCCAATGCCTTCAAATCCATTAGAAATAGCCGTTGCTTCATGTTTCTAGTCTTCTCTGATGATAGGCGTGATTAAATCTTTACTTGAACAACATTTGAAGTTCTTCAGTCTTTCAGCTTCTGATGATCTTCAGAACCTCTGATAACATCAGCTTCTGGTGAACTACTTCTGAAGATGTGCTTCTGATGACGTCAGCTTTTGGTGAACTGCTTCTGAAGAGGTGCTTCTGATGACGTCAACTTCTTCAGAACCTCTTTCTTACAGCACAAGCTTCCTTCTTGTTGATTCCATTGCTCTTATTTGTTCTTCAGAATCTATGCTTGAAATTAAAGACTAAATTTTTTGTCTATGGTCCTGCACACTTGAACAAATATTGGCATATCCAATTGACACTTTTAATACCTTGTTATCATCAAAACTCAAAGAGTAATGTTAAACACATTTTGTTTCAACATACAAAACTTTCTATTCTCATTCTATTTTGTCCTATCAATTCTTTTAACATCATAAATTGAGTGTAAACCATTAATTCCTGAGTGATTGTTTTTGAAACGTGTTTGAATTCACTTGATGAATGTTTATTTCTTTTTGTATGTTGATGGGGTTTGAATTGGTGTGGTTGTTGTGAATTTTGATTGAAAATTGAGAAAATTGTGAGTTTTGCTGAGAAATTAACATAATGTTGACTTTGGTGAAAATTGATGTTATGATTCAATGTTTGTTGTTGTTTTGAATGCCCTTTGATGTTTATAAACTGATGTACAAGATTTTGGGATGAATTTAGGGTCAAGGGGATCAAAATTTAGATTTTTGGAGGAAAATTGATTGAGTTCCCTAGAGGAACCCAAAATCTGTGTTCCCCTGTACTGGTGCACTTGCTAAGCGAGTGACTACTTGTTGTAGCGAGTTGCTCAGTACAACAACTCATGATTTTGCTGTTCTAGGGTACTCCGTGGCCGATCCGGACCGTCCAAACTGATTATTTTGATTTACTTAACTGTTTTTAAGCTTTCTAAACCTTTGTAAACATCAAATTTATTAGATTGAACTTGGATTTTTGAAATCAAATCATACATTTTTGAAAAATGTCAAGAACGCATAATTTTATGAAAGTTGTTTTTTTCTCAAGATTGTTTATTGAGACTATGATTTTATAAAAATGGTTTGGGTGACTTGCTTGAACTTTAACTTGGTTTTGCTTTGAAAATTGGAATTCTTTTGAAAGTAAAATGAGACGAACTTAGGTGAGTTTTGGAATTAATCGAAATTGGCCTATGATACATATATGTATATGCTACTGCACTCATATGTGGATTTTGCATGTACTTGGTTGAGGCATTGGACTTGGTTACTTTGATTTTGGTTGAATAATAGGAAAATGCTAGTTTTTATAAACATAGACGAACTTTGTCAAATTAATATTTTATGGTCGGATAACGTGTACGTGACTTTGAATTCATGTTAGTATGATAGGATGTGAATGAATAGATTATGATTGGGTGTTTAATATGATGAATATCATAATATAGATATATGTCCGTCTTTTAGGTAAAATGTGAATTTGAAACTTTATCGTTTCTTTGAGGTGTTAAATGTTGATGATGATTATAATGATGACTCTTTTGATGATTATAAATTGATAAATTGGTGATGACTTGTTCGTTGTGTTGATGTAAGTACTTGATAATGCAAATGGTCGTGAAAAACATAATTGGTGATGATTATTATGTTGATGTATATGTATGTCGGTGAGTTATGTATTGTCGAGTCCTTACTTGAAGTTCATGCATTCATAGTCATTTTAAGGTGAATTGAAGAATATAATTGATGATGTTTATTACATAGCTTCTGCAGAACATAATTGGGGGTGTTTATTATGTTGGTGGATTCATTAACGGTAAAATTATCTCTGGAATCCTAATAGTACCACATGCATCAAGATGAGTCTAGAACATTGCATGCATTTAATAATTGGTGAGTCAAGTCATATTTGGATATGTGAATCGGTGTATATGTGCATTGGTGAATAATTGGTGATTGTTGTTGAAACACCCCTACTAAAAATCACCTAGGATATCTAGCATGTGTGTTAAACTTAGCGTCAGATACATTAAAATTACAATAAATAAATATTCTCTGAACAAATCATAGAATTTCTCGTCTGTTACCTCAAAAATAGTTCCACTGACGTGTACTTTATATGGTCAAGCTACTACTTCTTCTTCATCACGAACCATCCTATCGCATAATAACTTTTATATCTGAAATAAATAAAAGGGATTGGGGTGAAACAAAATGTCTCAGTGAGTTCCACCTATCCTAGGTTGTAGGCAACCTCGGGGAACCTAGGATCGTCATTTGTTTCTAAACTCAACCCATTTTGGGTTTATACGATTTCATTATGTATAACTGAGCGATCAGGGGATAACTAGAATCGTTGTCTGAAATACTACCTTGATTATATAATAAATATAGTCATGCTCATAACTTTAATCATAAACATAATCACCATAATCATAATAATAATCATAAACATATATATGATATATCGTATTCTGGTATAGCTTATACTTTGACATACTTATCTGAGTTTGTCTCTGATTCTTTTCTGATAACAACTAGTTTCGGCTAACTAAGCCGGAGTTCCGTAACTAAAATTCCTCATTTCCAATGATTGGCAAAATGTCCATAAAATATTACTTCGTAGCTAATTCATTCTAAACATAATTTTCATGTTAATATGTGTATGCTATGTTAGTATTCATGTTGGAGGGTCCTTAGAATTTTTCCTTGGTTCCATAATTGAAAAATATAAGTTTTTCAAATACTAACCAAATAATTCTTGACTTAAAATTTCATGTCATTAGTTATACATTTCATTATGTGCGTATATATCATATCATCTCTTCGTTGTGGCAAACGGTAACTATTTCATTTTGTTACTATGAGTCGTACCTCATAGGCTACATTATCTCTTCGTTGTAGCAAACAGAGTTTTCGCATTTATTACTATGAGCCGTACCTAATAGGCTACATTAACTCTTCGTCGTAGCAAACAGAGATTTTCTCAATTTTATTTTATTTTTTCTTTTTCTTTCTATGAGCATGTTACTCATTTCAATTTTTCTACTCATTTCAATTTTATTTCAAATCATTACTATAAATATATACATCAATTGCGTTGATAGAATTTCCCTCCAACATTTATACTAGCATAAACATACTTATTAACATAAATGAGATTTTAGAATAAACAAATAAGGATACCTAATTCAGAAATAATCATTCTACTATCTCATATTTATTCTATTACAAATGTACCATTCATATGGTATGATAATCATTCTTGCACAATCGGCAAGTAATCATAAAAATGGTCTAATTATTCATGTTATCTCAATAATCTAACATAATCATAATTGATTCCCAAAGGTGGGTTCTAAGCTAAAGGAACTCACCTTGGCATTAGTCCCGAAATTGCAAGCAGCTTATCCACAATTTACAGCTTTTGCTAGATCCAAAACTTCATAATCCATTTTCCAAAATAACTTATGTCTTGGCTTATAGGTCTTGCTCTTTCCGAAACAACTCAACTCATTTGTGACATACTCTTACTTCATCAAACAGCATATACAAAAAATGTTCATTCCAGTCCCTGCAACCGAAGTTCGTCGTTTGGCAATTTAAGCACTTCCAGAACAGCTTAATTACCTTTTAAGAACCTTTACCATGATTAGAACAGATTATTCTTTTTCCATTGCTCATATACCAATTCAAAATATCCTTCCTAAACTGTTCATCACAAGATAATACCTAACACAACTTAAATTCCAACTTAAGCTATTATGCAAAGGGTTTAACTAGAAACTTATGACTTTTTTCATATCAAATTCGAACCAACCTTTAACACAGTTGTTCCAACATGTATAGTAAGCCCTATGATCCACTTATACAACATTTTAAATTCAAAACTTAGTCATTTAAGGCATTTTGCTCAAAACAGCTTAACTGACAACTTATGCCCTCTAAACAATTCAATTTCTGCTCAAATTTTCCATAAACAATACAAACGTGTTTACACACCTTCTATACCAGATATACGACATTCCAACATGCTATATTCAATAATCACTTATAATGGCTTATGAGAACAATTTACACACTCTCAAGTCCTAAATTCACACACCAGTGCTTCTAGCTTTCTATCATTCTTCATACCATGTTTCTAAACACCATTACTACACATAATCATCTTCAAAAACACATACAACATTCACCAAGCTTGAATTGAATAAATTTTCATAAAAAGTGATTATGCTATTTACCTTGTGATTATTCCACCCTTGAGTGCTCTAGAAGCAAGCATACATGATGAATTCCCATGAATTGGAGTGAAAATGATGAGGTAGACCAAGAAAGGGAGTGAGGTTTTGGGAGTAAGTTGGAGGGAAGATGAATATTGAAGCTTGTTTCTTACTTATCTCACTCTAGAGAACTCACTTGAAGCATGTGCAACTTGATTCCATGAAGATTTGTTGAAAAAATGGAGGAAATGCTCTAGAATGGTTTGGAAAAATGAAGTGGTAGAAAAATGGTCCCATCTTCAAGTTCACTGGAATAATGTGTGAGATATTTTCCGATTAACATCGCATTTCTCAATAAATAATTATCCCCTTTAACAATTATTTATGTTCTGACATGTAAGTGATACGACAATTTATTACAAATTCAGTGGGATATTACAGGTGTGAATACACGAGAAAGGTGAATTGCATGTCTTACTTGATTATGCTTGTACACTTAAAGGTTTATGATGATGATAAGTTTATTAACCATGTGAAATTAAATTATGTTATTTACTTTCATTTGATTATGTTTTAATTATGAATTGTGAACTAACCCCTGTGGTCGTTCGGTTGACCGCCTACCTCATTCTTATGAATGGATAGACGGTGTGCAGGAGTAGTTTATTTAGCTTGGTGAGTTGTTGGAGCTTTGGAGCTACCTCACTTTTCTTTTGGAGTCTTAGAGTTGGGCTCTGATTTAGGGGTGTCTGTCTATTTATTTGCATTTATGACTATTTGAGGTTTTTATCACTCAGTATGTTGAGTTAATATTTTATATTTAGAGATTTATTCTAGAGTTATAGTGTGATTATTTGACATGGCTATCTTGGAGATGTTTATTTAGCTGTTGATGTGATGATATAATTATTCTGCTACGATGTTTGAGAAAATTATTTATGCATGTTGAACTTATGGTAGAAGTAGCATCTAAATCCTTTGCATGATTTGTATTATTTGTGTAATTTACCTCTTAAGGGTTTTAGGGTATTACAGAAGTCCAATTAACGATGAACCCATAAAACTTCCATAAGCCACAAAGAAAACGACAATCTTTCTCACTCAGCCCAGAAAAGTGAAACTTAGAGGGAAAGGAGAAATGTAACCCAAAAACACATCGAAAAAGAATAATGAGCGCAATGAGAGAAGGGGAGATGTTTCCTCTTTAAATAGTCTCTGAACTATTCGAATTAACGGTCCAGATGAGGGGGAACGTGTGAGTCGCGATCTGACGGCTAAAAAGTGGCATTGGAAAACAAAACGGAGACGAAATGATTCACACACGTAAAGCACCTTTCCCAGAACTCGTTCAACTCACGAAGCTGACACGTGGAAAGCAAGCTGAACGGACATCACATAGAAGCGTTTCGGTTCAAAACACTCTATGATTCACTTTTCACAACACTCTCTACACACTCTTTCTCAGTTCCATTACTGCCTTGAGCGTTGGAGTGCTAACGTGTATGCAAGAACCTTTCATTCCATCGTAAAGATTCATCGCCACCGTACCGTAGCATTTTCCGCCACCGTTACCCCTCATCTATCCTCACTGGACAGATCAGGCTACAAATTGGTTGAAAATAACACGTTGAAGGAGTCTGATTTAGCTAGAGTTAGGGGCATCATTAATGAATGCAAGGTGCTTACTTTTTTATTTTAAGACTCAGAGTTCTCTCTCAGATAAATTAATATAGTTGCTTATAGCTTAGAAAAAAAATTAAAATTCATGTGTTTGTGTGTGTATATATATAATTCAATTATAGCTTTTTTATTATTTTCATTTATAAAAAATATAATTAAAAATGAAAATAAAATTATTACAAAACATTCTTATATATAATGGTTATCAAAATCTGGATTTTGTTTCATGTCGAAAGAGAAGAGCAAAATCGAAAATCGTAGAATCACAATCAAAATTGAAGGATTTTACTCAACTATTTTTGTAGAACCGATATAAGAAATTGTTAAATGTAGTCATAAATGACTCAGTTTAAAGTCCCACAGAATACTTATACATAAATGACTAAAAAAATGGACAAAATCTTTCAAAACCCTTTAAAATCCTACAATTCTTTTTTGGATTTCACGATTTGTGTGATTTTGATGCGATTTTACTATGTATTTGAGTCGTTGAAGGTGAATAATGTCACAAAATCCTGAATTTTAGGATTTAAGTCGGAATTTTAACAACAATATTATATATATATATATATATATGGTGGATTCTAAGGTGAGGGAGCAATCAAGTCCCTCACCGGTGTACCACTTACATTATACCATTAGATCTATTAAAATAAATTAAAGGCTGAGATTTGTTGGAAATAAAAAATGAACACCTA
>Ga0228711_1010964_pt1 | contig 11711 bp, 5 predicted proteins | sample MedpolnodulmetaG_2_FD_177996 | JGI IMG/M metagenome (GOLD analysis project Ga0228711, IMG submission 177996) | Root nodule microbial communities from Medicago polymorpha collected in Santa Monica, California, United States - brown nodules | ecosystem: Host-associated > Plants > Roots > Nodule...
AGAGCCCTCATCCCTCACAATTTCACACACCAAAAGTTCTCTTGAGTTGTCAAAGAACTTTTCTCTCTTCTCCCTCATTTAGCTTGTGTTGACGAGCTATTCTTTTCTTCTCCCTCTTTTTCTGTCCTTTGGAATTTTGTCCCTTCGGTAATTTTTTCCATTCGGTTGTCCCTTTCTTTTATTTTATTTTATATATTAAAAAAATGCAAAAAATATTATGTTAGAAAAAGGTTTTCGTGGTGATCCAACGTCACTACGGAAATTCCTTGTGTTTTTATTTTCTTGTTACGTTAGTTTTATTTTATGTTTTAATTAATATTTGAAAAAACAACAAAAACATTCAAATAACAAAAATCACAAAAAAATCATTTTTATAATAAACCTTGATCCAAAATCGAGTGATCGTTCTTTTTATTTATTTCTTAATCAAATTTCAAATCAATTTTAATTTTACATTGAGTCATTTTTCTTTCAATATAAAAAATACAAACCAATTCTTACTTGCCACTTGGCTTTTTATTCTAAAACCTTTTCAAAACTAATAAAAAACACACAACCAATCAAACGTCAATTTCTACCCCGAACTACGAGGTTTTGATCCCTCACGGGTACGTAGGCAAATGACACTCGTCCTTCCAAATCATTAAAAAATGTAGATAAATAGGTCTCTTTTTCCTTTACCACTTTAATTCCTTTCTTCAAAAACAAGCAAGTTGATAGCACAATTAATTAAATAAAATCAAGAGGTTCCTATAGAATACTATGGATATTTAGGGTGCTAGCACCTTCCCTAAATATAACTAACCCCTGAACCCTTAATCTTTAAAAAATGTGGTATTTGAACCTTTTTCCACTTTCTTTTGAAAAAATTAAAAGTTTAGTCGTGAAATAAAATAGTGAGTCTATGCTAATCAAATAACTTGACCTCCAAAAAATGACGCGGCATATGCTAATTAACATATATGCATGACTTTCAATATAAACTTTACTGACATAGTTTAATTTGCAGGAGGCAACCCAAAGTAATGTTGAAAAACCAATTTGGCTTGAGGCTCTTTTGAGAGAAAATTATTTTGGCTCATGTTCTACTCATCAATTTCGTAGGAATGAGCTGAAAAAGTATTGTACAGATTGCAATATGGTATGTTGCCAATATTGTATATCATCTGGTGTTCATCGCCACCACAAAATACTGAAAATATATAGACATGTTTACAAGGATGTTGTTGCTCTGAGTGCTATGGAAAAATATTTTGATTGCTCAGAAATTCAGGTATGATTAATAGCTTAACTTTAAATTTTACTATGTGAATCACAGCAAGTTTATGCACTTTTGATGATTTTTTTTTGCTAATCATAGTTGCTTAAATTCATGTAGCAAGCTGTAAGAGATCATTGTGTAACTCTTTGAGTGTGCATCTTGTGAAATGCATCAAATTGATTTAAATGCACTATTTTTCCTTTATATTGCTGGGAGATTCTCTTGCATAGAACAACTTTACTAGCTTAAGGGTGTGTTTGATTCGCAAAACAACAGTTACTGACAGAACAGTACAGAAGAAGACAGAGCAGTACTGGAGAGAGATAGAGAAATAACATTTTTTATGTTGAAAAATAAAAAGGGTATTTTGGATAGTCAGTACCCCTGGACAAGTTGAAGGACAAAAATTCATGTTTTTGTCTAGTCTTTTTCTAGTCCTATGATCAGTTTCTGAATCAAAATGATACAAAAAAAAGTTGTCAAATTCAGTCCCCTGTTCTCTAGCAAATCAAACACACCCTACTTAATTACAAATAACTCGATTCAATAAATTTGTTCATCAAAATTTATGACACAGTTAGATATAGACTCATGATAACTGAACCAATTTTTTTACTATGTGTTTGGTTTTGATTCTTCTTTGGACGTAGACTTACAAAAGCAACAGGAAAGTGGTTATTTCTCTGAAGCCTCGCCAATTCAGTGAGTTGGCATTAAATGCTGAAGACTCATGTGAAGTTTGCAACAAAAAGTTGAATGAACCTGATTTATATCGCTACTGCGCCCTTTCTTGCAAGGTGATGACTATAATTTGAAAATCACAACCACTTGTTGTACTCTTTTATCACACATTCGACATATGAATAGCATTATATTGTTTGATCTTTTTTTATCTGAATTTTCATCAGGTTGAAGCAGTTTCAAAGAAGTCTGAGTCTGAGGATCCAATTAGCACAACACCACCTGAGTCCTCCTCAGTACCTTCAATCCAGGGTCCTCCTCAGCATCAGGAAACACATGAGGGAACTTCTGGACCTTCTTTGGGAAAAAGGAAAAGAAAGGGAATACCTGTTAGATCTCCCTTCTTTTAAAGGCTCAAGTGGGTTACAAATACTATGATAGTTTGAATTAATTGAAATAAAGTACTTAATGAAGTTCATATACGCAAGAGATTAAATCAACTGCTTATCTTGTAATACAGTTTAGAATTATTTTGGATTTTGTTATTTTGTGAATTATACCTCCTTATTTTCATATGGCATTTTATCATAATAATGTTTTGTATCACATCCTGCTTTGTTGACCTTTTGCAGATACACGTGGAAATATTTTGTTTTATCTAACATATTTTTTTATTATTAGAAATCAAACTAGGAACTTTGGAATTCATAACAGTCACACATTGCACATTAACAACTTAAAGTTAGGATCCTCTCCATCTAGTGTCCTTACTCAACAACTTATGCTAGACTATGATGGTGGTTTATCTAAAGCCTTATTACTTTTGATTGATACTAATTTTTTTTTTTGTCGGGGACGTGAGTGAGGTTTATAATCTGAGGCTTGAAACAAAAATAAACAATATTCTTCTAACATTTAGGATTTGATGGCTCATGGTTGGTCTGGCCTTGCATTTAGCGAAATATAATGTTATAATAGTGTTCGAATTTCGCAAATGTGGAGAAATCAATTTATGTGGGGGAAAGCATGTGATTGTGGTAATCTTAGATGTTTCTTCGAGGTATTGTTGTGGTATTGGAAAATGTTGAAACATATTTTGCTAATTTGTGTTAGGAATTAATGAAAGCAAGTTTAGGGACTATTTTTCTCTACTAATGGCCAAAAATAGTCATACAAGCATATTCACAAACCATCCAATTAAGAAACTAAATAAGTTCATGCATCATGCATAGCATATCATTGTGGAAAATGACCTGGTCAAAGAGTTAACTCAGTGTCTCATGTGTCCTTTACATTCGGAGAGCTACAATTAGACAATGATATATTTGTGTCCATGCAAAATCTAAAGGCAGTGAAGCTTGCAAAATTAAAGGTGTGTGCACCTTCTCCACCCATTTCACATCCTTTTTTCATTTCCTAGACCTATAATTTCGCACACCACAACAACTTCAAAGGGTCACATATTATAGTTATTTGAACCATATATAGCTCATTATCTTTGGTGTTTTAGCTTCAACCCTCACCATTTTCTGTGCTAGCTTTCAATAATTCCAACAGAAACAATAATTAGCTAGTACGAGATAGAGGGGAAGTTTATTATTTATTAAACAAATTGATAGCCATGTCTTTCACTGGAACCCAACAGAAATGCAAGGCTTGTGATAAAACTGTTCACTTGGTTGATACATTATCTGCTGATGGTAATGTTTTTCACAAGAACTGCTTCAGATGTAATCAATGCAATGGCCTTCTTGCGGTATATACATACGTGCCTTAATTTGTTTTCTGGTTTTACCAATTTCTTTTTGCTATATGGTTCCTCGTTTATGTTCTATATATATATATATATATATATATATATATGGTCAAATTGCATCTAAAGGCAGATATTTTTTTTATGAAACATGAAATGATAGGGATTAAACTATGTAAACACAAATATAAGAAAAAATAATCAAATTCATGCCGATAAAAAATAGTTATCTATGTTTATTTTTATTTTTTTTGTATAATACAAAATGTAATTGTATGTTTCTCACAATACCATTATCTTTATCTTGGTTATATAAATTTATACTCCCAATGATTTTCTTACGAAGGAGCTTGCATAATCTTAAACGACATGGGATTGTGACAATATAAGTACTTTTCTAGGCCAACATTTTTTTTTGGTTACTAGGCCAATATATTCAACTCACCTAAACTTTTACTTGTAAAAGTAAATAAATAAAAATACAAATAATCACTAATAATAACATAGATGGTTTAATTTTCATTGCAGATGAGTAACTATCAATCAATCGAAGGAGTTTTATACTGCAAGACTCACGCTGAGCAGCTTTTCAAGGATTCCTTCGCCGCCAAGAAACCCCAGACGGGTAATAAGATCCTTTTTTATATACTTTTCTATTTCAAATTATAATAATAGGAGGTTATGTGCTGTTTTTGGGGCTAAATAATCACTTAATCTTAATTGTTTCATGATTTTCAAACAGCAGGAAAGCCTAGTGAACTGGTGTGTATTCTATTCACTTTTGACCCAACACTCATTTACTTTATTTGAATATTGTTCTTCTAGTATGTCTTCAATTTACAATATAATAAAATTTCTTTCATATGTTTACAGCCTAGGGCCCCAAGCAAACTTTCTGCTTTCTTCTCAGGGACTCAAGATAAATGTTCATCATGCAAGAAAACTGTATATCCATTGGAAAAGGTATATATTTGGGATAATTTCAAATACTATTGCATTACTAAAACAATAGAACTATATAATCAAATTTAGAACCAAAAAAAATGAAATAGTGAATAGTTCCGTTATTACAAAATTTAGTAAAAAACATTAGAGACAAAAGACATAGATTCAATAGTTCCGTTATTTCTGATATTTAATTGTGGAATTTTGTTTATGACAGTTGACAGTGGAAGGTGAGTTTTACCACAAGTCATGCTTTAGGTGTACACATGGAGGATGTTTTCTCAGCCCTTCATCCTATGCTGCTCTTGATGGATTCATCTACTGCAAGCCCCACTTTTCTCAGTTGTTTAAGGCAAAAGGTAGCTATAGTTATCTCTCTAAACAAGCTTCAATAAAGAAAAATGAAGAAATGCAACAAGCTGCAGCAGAGAAAAATGATTCAGCACCAGCATCAGACACAGAGACAGAGACAAAGGAAGAACAAGATCCTGCTGTTACACAAGAGGTGTAGTAGTTGAAGGAGTAGTAACTCAACAAGGTTGCATCTTTGTATGATATCTTTTGGTATATATGGTTGGTTGACCTTAAACATACCCCACATTTTGATTGGGTAGTTCTGGTGGAATTATGTCATTTGGGAGGGTTATCCTGCAATTATGCTATCACATATTTCATTCATTAATTTGTTAATGAACAAACATTAGATGATGATAAATAAGTTATGTTCTTTGAGGGCATGTTATGTAGTAGGTGTGTTTTAGAAGCCCAAGTCTATGATGTATGCCTATGCCCCACTCATTTTCATATGTACTTTATTCTTTATATGATCCCAATATCTTATTTGCTTCAAATTAAGTATACATTTTAGTCATAATTTGCTTTTCATTTACATTATACTCCTAATTATAAACACTCTTTGATTTAATTAACTCAATAAAAGAATGAGTATTAGAGATTTAAAAAAAAGAGTTTCAAGCACGACTTTAAATGAAGATGTGTTGTCATTATCAATGTTTCTAATCTCATAATACTTATATGATGAACAATGTTATCAACACTCATTTTTCAACTCTCGTTCTAACACTCACTCTTTCATTGGATAAAATCAATGTCAAATCATTTTGCGTGGGTTCAATTTTCAAAGTGTAAACTCACAATAATTTAAACCAATAAGTATTGCAATGATTTAGACATACATCAAAATACATATACTTTAATTATTTTAAAAATTTAGATTATTTAATTATTTTCATTTAATATCTTTTTTCTTCAAATAAGTTAGAAGATAGAGTGTTCAAATCTAAATGGTGAAGTCATGAAAATGACTTTTTTAGTAAAGTTAACACTATAACATCAAAAATGTAATGAGTAACACCCCACTGTTTGTACAATGACATCAAAAGTTCAGTCTTCATAGTATCATCAGATTAATAAGACTACACTTAATCTAATTTTATCCTACCTTGGTATAAGCGTAAACCCCACAAAGTGTAACACTTAAGATTATCACATAATATCATCAACTCTGTTTGCATGTTAAAGATTCCAACCATAAAATAGTACATGTAAGCCCAAGATGTTGCAAGCATTACTGGATGAATTACTATTGATCATTAATCAGTAATCAACAATTTTAAAATGAATCAAACATTAAGATCAAAATTAACTTTTTCAAAAAAGTCAGTTTCCTGACTGCACCGTAGAAGCTTCCAACAAGAAAAATTCAAAGGTTCTCTATGTGTCATCCCTCAAAGACAGTTTTTCTCACAAATCATTAATGCTATGTAAATCTCACATATGCCATCATGATCAGATTGCACATTTCTTCTAAAATAGTTGACTAAATGAGATCACAAGATATAATCTGCATTCAATTGTCATCAAAGCAATGAACAAACTTCATATTTTGACCAACACTATTAAAATGGTATCTTCAAATTCCATTAACTCCTAAAAATGAAATCAAAACAATTAAAATTTGTATTACAATCAAATATACATCATTTAACTTTGAAAAGCCAATAAATGGTAATTTAAAATATCATGATTACTATCAGATATTTTTTTCTTTCGAAAAACATATCATTTCAAATCTCCCATTATGATTTTGAATAAAATCATTTACCTCTAACACAAACAAAAAAGAGTGTACTGCACACATTAACCAAAAACATTAATTTGTATATCTATAAAAGGGGCACTAACCAACAAACCTTATGCACCAACCATCCATTCGAGTAATCTTTTTCTTTTCTTTCTCCTCTACGCAATACCTCTGTGGTGCCATGATTGAGTTTATTGGTTCCTTAGTTTGTTGACTTACATTTGTGTATTTTGTTTAATTTATTTTAATGTAAAACTGAACCTCCACTAGATAGAACTTGTGAATTAAGAAGTGTAGAAGTGGCTAGATCTATGATTTTTTAGAATATACCTTTAGCATTAAATTTATGAATGAATATGGTCATTTTGTTCACAGGTTTGGGGTTCTATATGGGGTGAAGAAGTTTTGAGTGATTGATAAGTGCTCAAAAGTAACATATTTTATGTGTTAATCTAGGCATTTTAGTGACTTGTTCTGCAAGTTATCTAAGAAAAAACTACCATTTGAGTGTATTTATACCATTTATGTTTTATATGCCTGATTTTACCCAATTTATGCAGGAAATGACAAGCAAGGACCAAAAAAGAAGCTCCTGAACCAAGGTATGTTCGCTTAAGCGACCTCTTGTTCGCTTAAGCGAACAAGTTCCAGTGAGCAACTAACCAGTTCGCTTTCAAGAACGCTTTCAGAACACTCATGGGAAATCAGTTGTTCGCTTAAGCGAACCATTAGTCGCTTAAGCATACACAATGTCGAGAGCAAAGGAAAGTTCGCTCACAAGCACGCTTATGGTTCGCTTGAGCGAAGTTCATCAACTTCAGAGGATAAGGTCCCACGCGGCAGCTTCTAATTGTCCAATGGAAGATTTTCTAGATGTTCGCTTAAGCGAACAGCTGGTCGCTTAAGCGAACGAGCACGGATTTGGCTCATATAAATAGTTTTCTCTTCTCTTTCCAGCAACATTATTACATTGTTTTTGATATTTTTATGATTTTAGAGAGAGACTGTGGCTTTTCTAGAGAGAAAAACACAAACCTAGGTAGTTAAGAGTAGATTCAACCCAAGATTTGTTGAGACATCATGGATCTAGGCATTGAATCTTCATCTTTTCTTCATCATTTGCAAAGTTATCATAGACAAATGTAGCTACATATATCCTTGTGGGTTTTGAGGTATTCAAACAAGCTATTATGTAATCTTTTGCTCATTTAATATATGGTTCTAGCTATTTATTCAATATTGTTGTTATTCTTACATTTACTGTTTTATTGAGATTTAAAATGATATGGACACATACTTTTGAATCTAGAAATAGAATAACAATCTATCTTAAGTTATCACTCTAGACATGGATGTTAATATTTGATAATCACTTCTAATCTAGAACTTAATGCTTTTGGGTAATTTAATCGGTTGGGAAATCGTCGATTAAACTATCCAATCGACTTTGTGATCGTTTAAATGTTTGGGAAATTGATGTTTAAACGATCCCTTAGAAATAATGATGTCATTTGGACACGAATGATATTGTCGAGTGATTGTGATAATATCGTTTAATAAGCTAGAATCCGTTATTTGATCGAGAGATTGCAGCTGTTACGCTTGGTTGATGTCTCTGACCCCAAGCAAAATAGCCCTATCTCTTCTCGTTTTACTTTTATGTCGAATATCACAATAGTTTTACACAAACAAACAATTTATACCCAAACACTTAACGTAATGAACATTATGAAAATGCTTATGAAATACGCAACTTCCTATGGAAACGATCCTATTATACTTAAGGGTAAATAGTTTTATAACATGAAAAAAAAATATACATCAGTGATGCATGAAAATGCTGCTTAATTAAGTTTGAGGAAATCAAAATCAGTGCAGCTCCGTATTATTATTTCTATTACTATTTAACTTCTTTCTTTGATTTGTATTTTTCTTCTTTTGAGCATTGACTTAGAAGCCTGTTAGTAATGAATTATTATTTGAGTTTTTTAAATAAAAATCAGTGGTATCATGTTGAAAAGAGATGATTGATATGTGTATTTAACTTAAAATACATTTGTTAGTTCTCATTTACAATGATTCTACATTTCGTTGGAGATTCTATGCAACCTATGATCTAAATTATTGCATATTATTGCCACTAAGAAAACAAAGTACTGTCTTACCAGTACATTGTAGTCAACCAATTGTTCCCGTTTACAATAATTTATTATTCATCTACATATTTTATACCATAAATATAAAAGAGACAAATTCTCTTACTTCTTTTTCTTTATCTGGGAGTCCTGCAATTGGTCTATATTCTCCTTCACTTGACAAGCAATGTTTTTTTGTTACTAATAAATAACTAAGATATTATTTAAACAAATTAACATTCGATTCCTTTAATTTCATAATTGTAAAGACCCGTATTTTGGATGATGTGAGTAGTACAATCTTTACAACAAAAAAAAATCAACGTAGTGCAGTCATAAAACCGTGTGAATATATAAATTAGTATATCCAAAAACGCAATTTTGTATGAGAATTTGTAAATTAGAAATTCTTTTTTTTTTAAACAATGTGTTTTGAAAGAGCCATAGTAATTTGGAGTTCGGCTCAGACGTAAATAAAATCCGACAAAAAATTGTTTTCCCATGAAATCGATTCAGCTCTCTTAAAAACTTTCTTTGTATGAGAGGAGTACTTATTTTAAAATGGTAATATTTTAAATTTAGAAGTTATAATCGATTAATTTAAACAAATGTGTCTTTTTTATTAAGTATACCATCTATTTCACTCATTGGTATTTTGAATTACTACCCACACATTACAAATGTCATTTCCACTTTCTGAAATAAGTTTTACCACTCAAAAATAAAATGACATTCACACGTTAACATTTTTCTCTTTCATTTGACATATATTTAATGCATTTCCTATAAAAAAAAATAAAAAATAGAGTCATTTGATGCATTCATTTCTAAAAAAATGAATTCGTAAAAATATACATGTTTAAAAAATGGTGTATCATTATCCATCATTGTTAAAAAAAAAATCATCATCATTACTTCACTGAAAAAGTAACTCTTTATTGTTGTTGCAAATAAAATAATTTATTTATCATTAAATGTAATCAATCGGTTAGTATCAATTATTTTTTAATTGTAATATAATTTATTTATAATTAAAAAAACCATATAAACCCAACAATATGACAACAACACATAAAATAAATTGGTCATTACGTAAAAATTACATATATTGATCACAAATAATACTCCTTTCTAAAAATGACCGTCACTTTAGCAAAAAATAAATAGATCAAAGGGTTAAATAAGTTTTTCGTCCTTATAAATATAGTAAATTTTGATTTTAGTCCTTAAAAAATTAAACCGAATGTTTTCATCCTCACAAAATTTTTTATTTTGTTTTTCGTCCTTAATGGCCATTTTATGTTCATATAAATGACAAAATTATAACTCTTTTATGTTCAAATTGTATCCATGTTATGTCCGTTTATTATATTCAACATTTATATATTTATATTATGTTCAAAAAATGTCAAAAACACGTTAAAATTATATCCATTAAGGACCAAAAACAAAATAAATTTTTTGTAAGGATGAAAACATTCAGTTTAATTTTATAGGGACTAAAATCAAAATTCGTTATATTTATAGGAACGAAAAACATATTTAACCCTAGATTAAAATGAATGTCACTTTCATTTTTCAATTCAATATTAACTTTTTCTTTTCCATTGTACCTTTCAATAGATATTATGTACACTACTCTTCTAATCATTGTATTTTTTATTATGTATGTAAAACTCTCAATCGACATTATTTTTAAAACGGATGAAGTAATATTCTAGCAAAAAATAATTGTTATCATGCATTCTCTCATTCATTTTACTAACATTTATAGCTTTCAACAACGTTCAATTCATAGCAATTTTTTATTAAAAAAGAGCAGTTATCGCATTAATAGATTCTATCGCCATTTAAATGATTGATTAATGGTCTTTAATTGTGGTAATAACTTCTTTTAATTTTGTACGTTTGAATTTTAGTTTTTTTTTTTCTTTCAAAATCAGAATTTTTTTTCCTTATAATATTGATCAGATGGTCCATATTCTTAACAATCGATGTTGCGCAATTGTTTTGGTTTGTAACATGATACTTACTCTTTTACACTGTTTTAAGTACGTACGATATGGACCTTTTAGAAAATGGTCCAAGGGTAAAATCATTTCGGTCCTATTAGACACCCTTTATTTTGATTCTTATATATGCCTTTATTTTGATACTAATAGTAATTATGTTCTCATTTCATGGTCAGATTTGTTGTAGAACATTGTAGTATGCAGGGTGTTGTCAATTGGTTAGATTGATTATTGCTTTGTTGGATTGGTACGTTGTTTGCTTAACCATAATTTTCAAGAACACATTGCAATCATGCATGATTTAACCCACATTTTTATCATTCTTAGCTTATTCTCATTTCATATATTACTTTTCAACTGGTGATATTGATCATGGGAAGCAGGTAAATACCAAATAATCTTATTTATCCTCTCATGATTTGGACGTAGATCATAAACACTCAAAATTGTTAGAAGTTATAATTATGCTCATTTTATTTTATTTTTCTCTTGAATCTGTATATTTTAATTTACTCACGGTTAAGGTACCTTCAATCATAGTAACGTTTATGTGAATACAAATTGATATAGATTAGTTTCTAGTTATACCTAAAAAATAAGGTCAAATCATGTTATAGTAATCGTTTTAAAAGTTAAATTTAAGTACAATCAACTATTTTAAATGTGAAACAAATACATTATATTTTGAATTCCATCATGGAGTCTATTTATTTAAAAAGCTGCATGTAATTTGACAAGTTTGATAGATATAAGTAATGGTTTGATTGTAGAAAAAAGACCATTAGAGAGAGAGGGAGAGAGGGAGGGGGAGGGAGGGAGG
>Ga0228711_1010965_pt1 | contig 11710 bp, 6 predicted proteins | sample MedpolnodulmetaG_2_FD_177996 | JGI IMG/M metagenome (GOLD analysis project Ga0228711, IMG submission 177996) | Root nodule microbial communities from Medicago polymorpha collected in Santa Monica, California, United States - brown nodules | ecosystem: Host-associated > Plants > Roots > Nodule...
CTCTTAACTAGAAATAAAAAGGCCTAATATTTCTCAATTAATCTCGAACATTATTTGACCAAAAAAGGATTCTGATTTGTTTGTTATTAGCTTTAAAAAAATCTCCATCACAAAGATGCCTTTAGACATAAAAGTATGTTGGGCGACCTTTGAAGCAGCGAGTGTATGTCCTTATGTAAGGAATGTTTTTTTTTTGTGTGAAGGATTTCAATATAATAGTATGCCTGAAACAAAAAAACTCTCTTCAGGACTTTTTTAAGAAATAATTGGGTCTATTCTTTTGGTCCTATTTATAAGAAATATAGACCCATTTTCAGAAGTATTTTCCCCATGCAATTGGATGTATTCTGTCTTGAATGAATTTAATATTGTAGAATGGATAATCCAAATGGCGTGATTGAATTTAATATTGTAAAATGGATAATCCAAATGTTGTTGTTGCTCAATAGCTGAACACAAAAAAAGTAAATCGTAACATATTCTTTCAATGATTTTCTTTCTGTGTATTACACATATTCTCAATACTAGTAAAACTTAAAATTTATAACAAAACTTTTAAATGTTTTTCATTTGCCTTGGTGAATGATAGAACATTATGGTGTAATTTGATCCATGTGGCCGACCCCACCTAGTGGGAAAAGGCTTGGTTGTTGCCGTTGTTGGTCTTGGTGAATCAGTTATTTGTTTCTTATAAAAATGATTAGAGGGAGTAATAAACAATCCTACGTTCACTACAATGCCTTAAAGGGAACTTAAGTTGGTTAGATATTGCCTTTCCTTTTGTATCAACTAGCAATTCACAGAGGAATCACCACCATGACGCCATGACACAAACCCAAACAAGCACAACCATGGTTCATGTTGGAGACGAAGTTCAGAAACTTTCTTTTGGTTCAGTAGTCAATACATTACAGTGTAACAAGTAAGCTAAGGGAGCTTGGCAGTTATAAAAAGGGTGGAAATAAGCAACAGAAGACAATAAAATAAACGGAGGTTTTTCACCTTATTTTCATAAGGGTCCGTTTGTATTGGATTATTTTTCAGCTTATGCTAAACAGTACAAATAAATAAGCTTTTATGTATATTGTATTGTTCATAAGCTTGTCAAAGTAGTTTGTGAAAAAACAGCTTATGAAGATACAATTTTAGTTAGGGAGAACTTATGAATTAGCATTTTTTTTTTTACAAGAACATGAATTAACATAAAAGCTTATTTATCTGCATAAGCTATCTTCATAAGCACAAATATAAGTCAATCCAAAAGGACCCTTAAGTTCTCCACGATAGCTGATAAAAACAACTTATAACTTAGACGAAAAAAATTGACTTTATTTTATCTTGTGTAGTAAGAATAGCTTATTCATAAGCGCTAATGCTATAAACTACGAATTAATTTGTTTATCCAAACAAGGCCATAGTAATCTTATAGCAACAAACAAGAGAAAACATCATTGAGGAAATTCAACTAATCTAAACATGCAACAAAAACCAAACCCATCCTACATTATAAATTGATTAAGGAATCAAATCATCTATTTCATTCACACCCTTTTCCTCTAAATACCTCAAAATCAATAAAAGTTCAATCTTTAAATGAATCAACGTAATGGGCACATTGAAAATAAAACAAAAATTGAGAGGGAAAAAAACCTGAAAAGCAGAAGAACATGCTAGTTGGGTGGTGGAGTTGAAGGCGATCAAGGCAACGCCGCAGAAGAAGAAATTGAAGGATGTGAATAGCAATGTGAATGTGAGGATGATCCAATTCAATCCAATATACTTGGCGCAATTGAAACAGAGGCGGCAATCACAAACACAAACCCTAAACAACTATAACTATATTTCAACACCTTCGATTGTTAAAATTTAAAAATACAAATTCGTATTTTATAAAAATAAAAAAAATAAAAAAAAAGAAGGTAAATACCATTTCATAAGAATTTTAATTATTTTTCTTGTAAATTTTTTTTTTTTTATAATTAAGATTTCTTTTTACATTTCTAAAATAAAAAAATATTACAGTATTCTAATTAAGATTTTTTTAACAAAGTATTCTAATTAAGATTTTGTGATGTTTTATTTGATTTATATGAAATTTTTATATAAAAATCCACTCAAGCCATTGATATAATATGGGCCACCAAATACATTGCTCCAACTTACATCACTTCAATATAAGTCATTGATATATTATAAATTTATTCTAACGGTCCGGATCTTATGATGAAAAAATTATTACAATGTGTTATTTTACTGGTGTAAGTTGGGGCATTCTATTTAGTGGTGTAAACTAAATGGCACCATTGAAAGATGTAGTATAAAGTTTTTGTCATTCTTCTTGTTGAAAGTTGATATTCAAAAATCTAGATTCATGTCTTATGTTGATATCTCCAAAAACAAAGTGAATAAATTTGCTTCTATAGTCATTTTACTCATCATACTCGGTTAGACAAGTGATTTAAGATTATCTTTATTTATGCTCTTCTTTATTTCTTTTATTTGAAGATATAAAGACACTAAATTTTGAAAAAAAATAAAAAATAATTAATGATGGTGGGATTCATTAAATGGTAGGATATGCAACATATTTTTTGTGTGTATCTTATTCTAAATGATATCCTCCATTTATTTTTATAAGTGAATAGGATCCTTACTCTAAACAAGTACCATGGTTTCTCTATGTTATCCGGTAGGATAAAAAATGGTGACTTTGTTTATATCATTGAAGACCGAACTCCTTATCTGAATATGGAGGGCGACATTGGCCCAATTTGAGGTCTCTGTTCTTCCTATCTACTTTATGCATAATTTATGGATTCCTAAAGGGGCGTGTAACCAAATAGTTGCTTCTATGAGACAATTTATTTGGGGAAGGAAGCATAGTCATTGGGTGAATTGGAAGTTGATTGCACAACCTAAGGCTACAGGGGGTCTTGGAATTTGGGCAGCTCGTGCTTCAGAATATATCTACTACTGGCAAACATGTTTGGGAATATCTCCATAACCCGAATAAGTTCTAGTTCAACCTTCTATCTTTTAAGTATCTTTATGGTATCTATATTTTAGAGGCGTCAAATTGTCCGGGTTCTTCTTGTGTTTGGAAGGCTATTAGCAAGACAATTAAAGTTTTGAAATCTGGCTTCAAGACTATAATTGGAAGAGGAAAGGTTTTTGTTTGGTATGACAAATGGTTGGAGGATGATTGTCTTTAAAATTATGTTTTTGTGTTCATATTAGTCAAACTAATTTGAGAATGAAGGACATTTACTATCACGACCACTAAAATTCCTCTCATCTCACAATTCTTATACCTCTCACTATTAAACTCCAAATTTAAAGTATATTGACGAGTCTTCCCATAATATCAAGATTTGAAATTATTCCCTATCATGTATTTAATCTGTTAAGAGTGGTTATCAGTGGTTGATTTCAAACTCTCTTTCTTTTGTAGAGCAGATTCAGCAGGAGACTTGGCAGTGGATTTGGAGGCTAAACCTTCGAGAGAACTTGAAGTATTTTATTTGGTTGTTTATGCATTGTAACCTTCCAATGAACGATACAACAACAAACCCCACGACTTGTACTGATTTCACTTCATTTTCAAAGGTACATGATATAAAATCATAGTTGTATTGAACGATGTACCAACAAACCCCACGACTTGTATTGATTTGACTTCATTTGTTTAAATTAAATTTTAATTAATTAAAATAATTTTGAAAACCCGAAACAGTATATTGGTTGTATACATGCCTTGTGGATTCGACCACAATCATGTCGTGTCATTAATCATTTTTGTTTTCAAAATTAATCTACTACATGTTTTCTTGGGGTTGGGGAGAGGGATATGAGGTTTGAAAGTGGTGGAGAAGGTTGTGGACGTGGGAAGAGGAGTTGTTAGAGGAGTGTAGGGGTTCACTTCACGGTGTTACCTTGTTGGTTAATGCTGGTGATAAGAGGGTGTGGCATTTAGACTCAGCTACATGTTATTCTGTTCGTGGTGTGTATCAATTTTTGTGTTCGTCAGATCAACAGTTTAATCAGTATGCTTCAGAGTTACTTTGGTAAAAGGAGGTTCCAGTGAAGGTTTGTTTGTTAGCCTAACGTCTTTTTCGTAATAGGCTTCCTACGAAATATAATCTCTTTAGTAGGGGCATTATTCCTCAAGACTCTCAGCTTTGTGTGGGAGGTTGTGGAGAAATAGATTCATCAAATCACCTATTTTCAAAATGAATTTTTTTTTAATCCTATTTGGTATCTGGTGCGTAATTGGATTGGTTTTTCATCGGTTGACCCGTTCAGTATGTTGGATCATTTTGTTCAGTTTAGTCACTTAGCAGGTAGCTCCATAATGTGTTGTTCTATCATGCAGATTATTTGGTTTTCGTGCATCTGAGTTAGTTGGAAGGAAAGGAATGACAAAAAATTTAGAAATCAAGAAGTGTGTATTCATCAGCTTTTGAACAAAATTAAGTTGTTATCTTTTTTGTGGCTGACAAAAAAATATCCCCATATTAGTTTCGGGTACCATAATTGATGGTTTTGTCCATTTACTTGTCTTGGAACTGGTTAAGAGTTTTTTGTGTTTTTGGTTGGTTAAGAGTGTGTTCTTAACCTTTGATCTGTATTGTTTTGAACCTAATTATTCTTTTATGGTACGCCTTGTGATAAAAAGAAATATATCTCATTTTGACTTATTAAAAAAATAAATTAATCTACTGTAATTTGGAGTTTGCATATATTGGAGGTCATCTATGACTATTAAGAGTTTAACTGCCCTCAATATTTAACCAATCAAAACAAAAGTTTATCAATGGTTCAATCACATCATTAAACTCATTATTGGAATGATCGAAGTCTTATGAGCTGTTGGCTGGATTACAACAGCAGTGGTTCCAAAAACCAATTTCACTTTGACATATCTCCGCCGAAAGTTTAAGTGTATTTTTCTGTTATATATAGTAACTCTTTTGTTTGAGGTTGACAATTGGCCTTGAACTTTGAATTATGATATTATATCATTTTCATTTGTAATATCTTAAAATGGATACCAATCAAGCTATAAATTATATACACCTAAAGCAATATTTTAGTATGTGGTTTGGTGAAATTTTAAGGAATAGCGTTATGTTTTTATCAATGGTAACATAAAACATATATGTGCACTGGATATAATTTCTCTTGACTTTTGTACAAATGGTCATGTTATCTACTAAGAACATGCTTACATGTTTTGGTGCTTAGTAGGTGTACTCTATTTAAGTCAAACTTTGAAAAATTAAGTTCTACTCCTTCACAATCACAGCCAAAGCAGGTATTAGAAGTTTATGTTAGTGCACATATCAAAAGACTAATGGAAATGGATTGAGAAATCAATGTGTGTCATTCATACCATGAAGAAAGACATGCATGCTTTAGCTAATATATAGAGCGTAACAAACAGACCTCAATTGGTTTATACCAATTCCGACAAAGAAAAATTAGTAATGAAAAAAATGAAAAAAAAAGTATTTTAATTAAAAAAATGAATATTTTTTTAATAATATAGAAAACATAAATTTACTAGAAAAAGAAGAATTAGTAATGAGAAAAATAAAATACCTCATTAATTTCTTGTCACAAAATTTAATGACAGAATTAGAGATTTCACGTTTTTTCTCACTAAAAATTCCTTCTTTTAATTTTGGTAGCACCGCTCTTCTAGGATTTATTCCTTGTTAGGGTTCTAGATGCACGGTGCTTCATGTATCCTTTTTGCAGGTAACATTTATCCCTGTTACAATTTTGTTTTTGTTTTTACTTGTTTCTTCTCCTGATCCCATTGGGATTCTTCATAAAAAGAGAGACATGATACTTAAGTGTCCAAAAAAACCACAACCGCAAATGAAGAGGAAAATGTGATTGCTTTTTCGATAGTGTGATTCTTTCCTCTCCCGATTGTGCTATAAAAATCATTAACCGACCATCAACCTCCAACCCTTATCGTTACAACCCCGCTCTGATTAAATGTCCACCGCCTCTGAATCTTGCACTCACGTTTGCATCATCACTTCCATAATCGGCTTCCAAGCGCTCTAAAGTCACCACAACATCTATATTTTGGCCACTCCATCAATGTCCGACAACCCCCTCCAAAGTCACCATGAAATCTATATTTTGGTCACTCCATAGATACCCGATTTGAGATCTAATGTCATTGTTAGTATTTTTATTATTTTACTATTATATTTTTGCTTGTTTTTCAGGTGTTTTTTTAAGTATGTTTGAAAACCTTAGAAGCAAAGGTAACTCATGGTGGCGCAGTCTAATGCCAACTTTGCTTCACAAATACGTATGTGGTTAGCACGGGTTATTGGCTAAAGTATATGATACGTAAGTTCCTGCAAAATATAATTGAAGGAACCAAACTTATTCATTCATACAATGTTTGAAGGAACCGAGACTTTCCTTAACTATGGGAAGCTGATATGCGTCATCTTATTCATACATACTTTAACATGTTTCTACATTATTACTCTCATTTACCGAATCAGTTGGTAACCCATACTGGACCCCCCCACTCTTGTATTATTGAGCCCTCATTGTTGACACAATTAGTGCTATCACACCCCGATTAATATCTAACCCTTACAAAAAGAAACATAAAACATAAACAAAATCAAAACAAAAAGCAAAAACCGCACAAGAAACACGCCATGAGTTTCAATACAAAAAGGCAAAAAGCATCTTGGTTTGTATGAAGGTCCCCCACAGATTGCGGTGTAAACGCTGGTGCATGGCCACATATCCAAAATAAAGTGTTTTTGGTCAAAGCCTCCCATGCAAAATTGTTGACTGTAATTGTACTTTATACGTTATCACTACGTGAAAAGGCTGGTGTCTTGGCCAGTTGTCCACGTGTGCTCCAGCCCCTTGTTAGTTGTTACATATGAAATGAAACAAGAGTTGTTTTTATCTTCCTTTTGTTTAATTGTTTGGCTTCTACTAAAAGACTCATTTCTTTAAAAGTGACACTCTTCTAAATTATCAATGTATGTTACATAGAATAGTCATACACCCTATTGCGAAACATGTATACTTTTTGTATGACAGGGGTAAACCATGTACATAAACATTAAAAAATTGTTTTCACTATATATAATTTGTGTATAGATTGGATAAAGAAAGCCACGTGTGTGTTTATGTGTTACTAATTTAGATTTTTATATAGGTTGATTTTCAGTTTTGCTAAGATACACATGATCTGAAGTGATGATTATTATTGGTTCATTGCTTTGTTTAAGTAATTCGATTAGTCAAAGGAATTCCATTTCCCAATCTAATGAGGAAAGAAAAACAGATATGCAAACAGTAACATAGCAATAATAGAAACTTTAATATTCAATAATTTGAAAATGATCAAGACTTTCATATACTCCGTACTTCCTAATACAACCAAAGCCTCAATAAACCAAAGTCAAAGTATCAAACACCGATAAAGTTTTAGAAAAATGTTACATGCATCAACATCAATCCATAATTAACTAGCCACATAAATCAATGCGAGTAATTAAATATTCAAACTTTTATTTAATCCATATTATTACATGAACTCATTCACACCTAAGATATATGAGATAGGAAATTCAAATATGTTGCTGCTAACATAGCTCTCTGTCTCATCTTCAGTGTTGCTTCCATTGATATTCATCCAATTCGAATTCAACGGTGTGGGACTTGATGAAGGTGTAGATAGAACTGAAGCGAAATTGAAATTCTGGTTGCTGCTATTGGAACGAAAGTTTGAAGTGTCTGATATGTGAGGGTTCATTGTAGACTTGCTTGATATTTGTCATGGACTCTTTCCTTTTCTTCTTCAAATTTGTCAAAATATTTTTTGGTTTCACCAAACTATTGATCAAGTCATGTACAATCTTCTTGTCGTCCTCCATTAATCTTCCGGCAAGAAGGTGTCCTGCTACATACGGCACCATCTCATGGTTGTGAACACCATTAAGAATAGCCAATTTCCAAGCATTGTCTTCCCTGATGACATATCCACGCACCTTGAACAAACACCCACATTTTCTTGATCCCGTTGCTTCATGCTTCACTTTTCTCTTCGGTACTTTGTGCTTGCCACTCTATTCATAAACCAACTCCAACATAGCATTTCTACCTTCACAAGATCTTCTAATGATAATCGTAAATTCAGCCCTATTTACTTGTCGACGAACCCAACCGAGCAATTCGTCTTTATCTTTCCATGTATCTCGGGTCGAAAAGAAATGAGCCGTGTCCACTACGTTGTCACGAAGTTTCCACACATCGGAATTGACGCTTGAAGCCTCAACTTTAACGAAAGCTTCAACCTTCACGGAAGCTTCGACCTTAATGAGAGCTTCAACCTTAATGGAATCGACAACACTAGGTTTTCGATCACCCGGATCATCACTCGTATTCTCAACCATATCTATAAATAAACAACATATAATTGCTAAAATAATTAATAAACATGTATCTAATATCATATAATAAAATAAACAAACAAAACAAAATATGATTTTTTATTTTTTTTGGCAGTAGCACTGCCAATTGAAGTTTTGAAATTTTTTCTAAGTGTCCAGCGACAGTTAACCGCCGCTGACTCCCAGCGGTAGTTAACTGCCGCTGAAGTTCGTGTCAAAACAAAAAAAGAACAACAAAACCAATCAAATGTAAACGAGTTAAAACTTGCAATAGCTGTTTTTTGATGCATATTGTGTGTAGAAACGTCCTAGCAATCGATCAACAATGATTTGGAACCAAGATTTTGACAAAATATTTTGGAAATGAGGATTTTTTGAGTTTAGGTAATGAGGTAAGGTGATGAGTGAATAGGAGGTACGAGTTTTCTGGTTTTGGGGGAAAAAGCAACGACACTTAACTACCGCTGAGGCCATCGACAGTTAACTGCTGCCGGTTTTTTCAACGGTAGTTAACTATCGTTGAAGGCTTTTATGGAATTTCCATGTGTCAATATGACGTTTTTAAAGTCTGAACAACGATTTTCCTTTAGTTGCCTACCCTTTCGGTAGCCCTCTTGTTGCATCTATCACATCCTTTTTTCTTTTTTTTCTTTCTTCCATATCATACCCCTTGAAGGCTAGTATTCTTGTTCTTTCGATATGTCCCTTGATAGCTAGTTAACTAGTTGATGCAATTGTTTCTTTTTTTTTTCCTTCTGTTTTCAAGGATCCAAAGTTCCATGGTTTTCAGATTCCACACGCTATTTATTTTCACCGGAGATTCCCACACACTGATTGTATAAAACAATTAGTTAAGGATTTAAAAAATGAAAATAGTTGTTAACTTTTATGTAGGAAATGTTATTTTTTGATGTTTCAATGTGTTGGATACACAAATTTTAAAATAAAGTTTCTATTTTAAACTTTTTATCAAGTGTTCTTAGAACACTTGTTAATATTTTCTAACAATTATGAATACTGGTAGTTCAATATCAATTAATCGTAAAAATTGTGCATGATCTTCGATCTCAACTTGATAGCTGAAATCAATTAACATGTGTAACTGCATATTTAAATCCATGTTACATTGTTTTATACTAGTGCATATTTTTGCAGTTAGTCATCATCTTTCATTGTGCATAAGCTAAACAACATATGCATTTGTTTTTTGGGTAGACTGAACAACAACGGTTGGAAGAGACCTCAAAGTTTAGGCAACAATAAAATTTGTACATGTAATATTTTTTAACATCTATTTCATCCGATTTAAAATGAGCGTCGTTTTAACCAAAAAAAATTGTTTCAAAATAAATGTCACTTTGAGTTTCCAATGCAATAATAACTATTTCTTTTCAATTATACCCTTCAATTAATACTAGATATACTACTTCTAAAATATTATTTTTTTCTTTAATGAAAAACAAACCAATAGTTGATTAAGATAATTTGGTAAAATAACATTTTTCTTTCTTTTAATCAATGCATTTTTTAATATGTGTATAAAAACCTTAAACGCCATTCATTTTACAATGGAGAAAATATTTAACATCTCATTTTATTTCATCTTTATATTATTATCACATCGTTAATCTATAACTTCTACCCCATCACCTTTATCACTCCCTCCATATTTTATTATGAGAAATGATATTTGTACAACCATTTTCTAACAACTTTTTGACAACTTTTTCTCTCATACTCACATTATATTCTTATTCTCTCTCTTCCTTTTTCTCTCTATTATTTTTGACCAATCAAATGAGAGAAAATCAAAGTTGTCATAGAAGTTGTACCAAAGAGTTGTACATATATCACTACTCTTTTATTATAAATCACTTTATCATTTTTACGCATATTAAGAAATCTCATAGATTTTGTTAAACATTTACACAATATTTCTATATTACCCTTTCTAACAAATTTTTTTGAACAACCCTTCCTAACAAATTTACTAATTAAAATTGCACTAAACACCAAAACATACACTACCAACCATTTAATTTTTCACTAAACCAATGAATTTTTTCCTCTCCCTAACATCATACTCCGATGAATTTCTCTCTCTCTGTTTCTAAAAATGGACTTTACAATAATTACAAAGTGCATGAAAAATTAATATTGTAGTTGGTAGTGGGATAGAGTTTGCAAGGGAAAAAAAAATATTATTTTTGGCCGTAGTACATAAAAAAGAGGATATTGAGGAGTATATTAGGAAAAACATAATTCATTTTGTATTTATATCATGACTTATAATTTAACTAATTTTTTTCTTCTTCCCTAAAATGCCGTCTTTATATTGAAATACACCATTCAATAACTATTATAAACAAAAATCAGTATTTTACGTTAATTCAATTAATGTTGGATGTAGTATGTATTATAAACCATATATATTATTTAATGAATAAATCTAAAATGTTAATTTTTGGTTATAATAGTGATTAGATGATGTACAAAGAAAGTACTTCCTTTGTCCCATAATAACCGAGTCATTTGCAAAAAAAATATTGTCCCGAAAAATTGACCAATTTCATTTTTCAATACAACAATAATTACTTTTTTCTTATAATTATAACTCTAATTAATACTAATTTCATCACTCCTAATTTAATATATTCTTCTTTACATTTATGATAAAAAAATAATGTACCAATATTTGACAAGACACTCAAAACTATTTATCTCTCTAATTTACTTGGACGGTGAGAATATCTATTTTTCTCTCAAAATGTATACACCATTTAGCGTCCACCCATTATTTTCTAAGTTTAAATTTGATGTTTGCTTAAACAAAAACCAATTTTATAGCCGTAACGACCCTATTATTTTTGGAAAAAGATAGGTAGACATCCTTTTTTATATACCTCTCATAAACAACCCATGTGTTAAGGGTATTTTAGTAATTTCACATCATATCATCACCCCCCATCTCTTCTTTTAATGTTTTTACCACGTGTCACAATTGTGTGTTTGTGTCAAAGAGTGTATGTCACCTAAAGTGGTGGTTATTTTTCTATTATCATCACCCTCTGTTGCTTAACCTCACCTTTTTGTCGTGTAGGCTGAAAGAAGGTTCACACTTTTTGAAAAAGTCAACCCCATTAACGTGTTCTAAACATAAACATGGTTACTTGAAATTGCAAGAGACCCCACCATATTTTCCACGAACATCACTGCCACGTCGTATCCCCAAAATTCTCATTTCCCATTCAACAACTCATTAT
>Ga0228711_1010967_pt1 | contig 11708 bp, 8 predicted proteins | sample MedpolnodulmetaG_2_FD_177996 | JGI IMG/M metagenome (GOLD analysis project Ga0228711, IMG submission 177996) | Root nodule microbial communities from Medicago polymorpha collected in Santa Monica, California, United States - brown nodules | ecosystem: Host-associated > Plants > Roots > Nodule...
AATTGATTACTTCCATAGATTTGGGGACTTCGATTTTTTTTTTTTTAAGGTGATGCAAATGATTGTTGGTTGGTTGAATGTGTCAAAATGTATGGCAATTACTAATAATGATGGAATTTCAAGCTATATTTTATTAATTGATACAATATTCTTTAGAAAAAAAATTAATCAATACAACATTATTTTGTGAATCAATATACTTTTTTAATGGACAAATCAAATTGGGAATTCAGTATTCACAAAGGATCAATATGAAACCTATTTAATAATTAAAAACTTAGCGTGGTTGCATAAGTCTTAATATATTTTTTATATCAACATGAATCAAAGATTTTATGTAAATGAGAATGTTGATGTAATTGAGATTTTATGGCCTTTTTGAGGGTTTTGACTTGTCCCCCTCTTTTGTACATATTATTTTTTTTACTTTTTTAACAATATAATATATTTATGATTGGATCGTGTAGGATATGGGTTTCTTGGAAGTCCTAACTACAGTGGGAAGTCTAAGTTTCACCTTGATGATTAACCACACTCTTCGTTCATAAAAAAATGTTGATGAAATCATGAAACGACAAAATTTTATTCTCATTTCCGTTGATCAAATGTAAAAAAATTCCTACAATACATTCAATTAGTCTATGACTATGTTGTCATGTTGATCTGCTTTATTATTAATTTTTAAAATTGTCTGTTTGTCATTAAAGGTTGAAAAGTTAATTAAAAATGAATGAATTATAATGACTAGAAAGTTTTTTATGTTACAAACAAGTGAGTGTTCTAAAAGGACAAACACAACACATTGATATACTTAAGAGACACTTATGATTGTAATTCTATAGAGGGTTTTATAAAATTCCTTAAGCGCAATTTTTTTATTTTTTAAAATACAATATGGATTTATTACACTATAAAGTGACCAAATCATATTATATTTGTTACACGGAAAAGGAGAAAAATATGTCTAAGACTATAAATTTTTTGTATACTATCACTTTATTTCTTTTCCTATTTCTTATTGAAAAGAACAATGGTGGTAATATGTTATTCTCATCCTTTTCAAATTTCTTTCCTCAGTTAGTAGTTGCACACCGTTTTTATCTCATTTTAATAACATTTTTTATTTTGTTTTATTATTACAGTTTTAATTGACTGTAAACATGTTCGTGATTGTCCAAAAGGTAGTTGGTCTCGCATGTATAAGTGCATTGACAACAAATGTAGATTTACATACCCGAGGTAGTTTCCACTGACTATATGAGTACCTTACCCGAGAGAGTTCGCATATGCCATGCATGGAAGAATGGGTCCTTACATTAGCAACAAATCTATGCAATAAACTTTTTGAAAAAATAATTCAGAGTTGTCGTTTAGTTGTTGTGTTGACACCAAATAATTGTATTTTTTTAAATTATTTTTTATTGTATAATTTTATGAACCGTTTAATGGTGTTATTTTAATCTAAGATGTTGGTAATGAAATGAATCAAAGCACTAAGGAATATTATAATTATATTTTTTTTCTTCTCCTTTAATTTTTGATGTATCTCCATGACCTCCAAAATAGAGGTATATCACATTTTCTTTCCAACCTATAAGAATATTTTTAATAGTTAAATTGAAAAGATATATGTTGATTACTTCAACTATAAATTAATATCATGTCATAATATTTATTATTTTCAGACAATTCAATTTATATTTAGCTTGACGGAGACTCACTAGTGCAAATCAAGGATACAAGACCTGATTTTTAAAGATTTCAGACCTGTTTTTGTGTAAAAGTGGTCTTAAATCTCTAAAAAAACAGGTCTTGTATCCTTGATTTGCACTGGTGACTCCACTGATTCCTTTCTTTATCCTAAATATAAATTATTGAGTCTAATTATTATAAAAGGATTGTTTAGGGTATATGAAACATGGAAATTCATTCATCAAACTTAGGGTTTGGTGCAAATCCATTCATCCAACGTGTCGTCCCTAAAAATATAGTGATTTTTTATTTGGCCATAAAAAAATGTTAGGTACTTTCTTTTTAAGCCCCTTGAAAGCTCTTACCCAGAATTCCCATTTTACCCCATGTTCTATACATTCGGTATATATCTTCCGGAGGATTTGTTTTCATCGTATTAAGCAGCAAGAATAAATCCAATAAATATGCTGAAGTGAATAAGATAATGACTGACCTTTGTGATGACCAAATTCACAAGCTTCTCTCTCACCAACTTGCTTCTTCTTCTTTATCTTCTTCAACTCAAACAAAACAACCATTTCTCCAAAGCTACCCTTTTCTTCTGCCACCTTTCACCACTACCCTTCACTTCTCATCTGCAACATTTTCTAGATTTAAATTTCTGGGTTTGTTTCTCGTACAACTTTTTTTTTTCACTCTTTGTCTTTTGTTTGTGTAGAAACAAACTTGTGTGTGAAACAAACAACGTTGGTGCTAGTGTCATATGTTTCTATGTCTTTTTGATGATTGGATCATGTATTTCATTGTTGTTTGTTATGTTCTGATCCCATATTTAAACAACCTTAATAAATGATTTAGTACTAGAAGAAATTATGGTTTTTTTAAGATCTAGTTAAGTCAAAGTCAACTATGATGGATACAAAAAACCCATCTAGGAATTCTTCAAATTTTGAAATTTTCATGCATAATTCATCATCAAGAACAAGTTCCGGTAGAAAATCATTGCTTCTTTGTGGATTATGTATTGCCAACCGAAAGGAAGAAGAATGACGAGAATAAAGAGTTGCCTCCGTTGCTTAAATTCTTAAAAAATTCCTCCGGAACATAGGTCCCGAAACCAAGTGAAATGCTTCAGAAGATATCTTATGGATGTATGAAATAGGGGTAAAAAAAAGAATTTTAGGAGGCCTAAGAGATATTAAGGGGGCTTAAAAAGAAACCACCAAAATGTTATGATTTTATCCTCTGAAAATTTACAGTTTTGATTTTCATCCATATTATTAGTTGAAGATATAGTTGACTAATACTTAAGTCTGGTTACATTGCCATGTGTATTATTTTTTAGACTATTACTTTTCCCACCCTGCCTGTTTCTCGCGCGCCCTGCAAAAAGATCAAAAATACCCCTGGTCCAGATTATGTAATCCAAACCAGATTGCTAGAGCTTTCCGAAACATCAAATCTAGACAATTTCGATGTGTGTTTATTGGTGTTTTCTTTGATGTCAAAGGTCTCTGTTGACCGTTATATAAGTCCTAAATCATAAGTACATACAATGAAAATGTGTTTGTCACTCAAAACCGTCTAAAAAACGCAATAAAACTCCACTGACCGGTCAAACCTCTAGTGAAACGCACGTCAAAAAATAATTGAGAGGGTCCGGATTATATATTCTGGAAATTACAAAACCTACCTGGATTATAAAATTCGGACAACTTGTTTGGAAGATCAACAAACCTATTTATGGCGCCCTATTTGAACTTTCCATTTTCCTCCATATTGCAAGTTCCGATTTTCATCATCATTGCACCTTTCTTCACAAGATTTCCAAGATTTTATGTCTTCCAAGGCAATTAATTATCCATTATCTCAAGGCATTTATGCTTCTTTGCTTTTTTCCAAGATAGTTGTTTCTCTCCACTATCTCAAATCACAATTACCATTATAAAAAGCCTTGTTACCTTCTTGCATTACCACCAAATCCTGACTTTCTTTCCTTTGCATCTTCCATCTTCCCTTCTCCCTCAAGGCAGCAATAAACTCCTTCACGTCATGGAAATGCTTCTGCCAAAACTTCAACTCGTCATTTCCAAGAATATCGTCGCTTCAAGCACTAGAGAGTTGCTAACCTTCCGGGCATCCGCGAAATTTCATCGGAGACTTTCCAAAAACCCTGAGGTGCTCGGAGCAGTGTCGGAAGATTGTCAGTGCCTTCTTCTCCTTGATTCGCCTAACACGAGACAAAGGAAGTTCATGCGGCAACTTACTCTCAATGGTCATGCATTGTACTGCGTTGTCAGAGCGGCTCAAATGCTTCATCAACCTCACCCTAACCTGCCAAGGATTCAATCTGTTCTCATCAGCGCTGAACATCTTGATCATGTTGAAAATGCTAGCAAGCAAAGCTTTTGTCAGAGATAGGGTTTTTCCCATCTTTCATGACCTTTTCACTCGACAACGTCTTGCTCATTATAGAATCGTCATCAGTGCCGACGGTCTTCTCTTCGATTGGGGTCAACTCGAACTACGTTTTATGCCCCCAAGTTTGGACTACAAGTTCACTTGTCTTTCCGGCGGGGCTTGTGTGAAGAGCAACAAGATCCGCAATTCTCACTTGTGATCTCCAGGTGCAGACGACGATTATGATATGATCAACATCTGCATTCCTTGCCGCCTCGACACCGAGCTTGGTTGGTTTCCGAGGCACTTTCGCTTCTTCGACCTTGATTTCCTGTTGTAAAGGCCTAAAGGCCCTTTTTTGTAATATGTCGTAAGAATTCAGATTACATAATCCGAAAATCATGGGAGGTGTGTGGATTTTGTAATCCGGATTGTGTCAGGATGTTTTGGACAAAGCTTTCAAAAGGTTTTCAAAGATTATGTAATCTGTTTTATTTTGTTCGTATATTTGTGTTTTTATTTTGCATTTATTTTATGAATTTAACATCTAAATAATATAAAATAATTCAAAGTGTAAGCAAAGTGTGAAATTCTGGTATAAGTGTTTTCTGGACTATATAATCCGGAAATAACTGGGAAATTATTTATAAGGATAATATAATCCGAAGGGCTTTTTGGTAAATTTGCAGGGCGCGCGAGAAACAGGCAGGGTGGGAGAAGTAATAGTCTTTTCTTTAATATTTGGATGTCATATCATCATCTTCAAACCATGAATCCAATAAATAACAAATTATTGAGTTTCATTTTATCTCAAACCCATATAAGTTCTTCAACAATGTATTGAAGCATTAGTTCACTTTCAGTTTTAAGACTCTATCAGCAGTTTTAGCGAACCAATCTGGTTTTTCCCATTGTAGATCTGTCATTACTTCCCCAATTTCTATGATGTGACCCTCTGGAGCATGGGTACTACAAACATGGTCAAGTATCCGGTGTAAATACTTTATGAATTGAACCAACCCATTTTTACTTAGTTGATTTTCCGCAGTGAATGCACCAAAAACGCATAGGCAAAGGAAAAATAACCAATTTTTTTTGCTTTTTTATTGTATTTAAATTCTCTCTCTTGCTTTTGATGAAAATAGTGGAGGAGGTGGACAAAAAAAGTAAATCTCTGAAACAATATGATGATAAAAATGTGGTTAAACACATTATTAATATATGAATAGTATTATACTATTCTTATTATAATTGATTTTTTCTAACATGTTTTTACAACAAAAATGATAGTAATTCTCTTAGCCTTTGTTTTGTTTGGGAGTTTGGATGGGAGTGAAAATATAGAGAAAAATGGTAAACTCTTTCATATTTTAAAGAGTAATTTTTTAGAAAATGATAAATTAATGTTTATGATTATATATTTTTAATTTTGAGAATATTATAACTAAATAGATTAAATTTAAAGAATTCATGTAAACCATCCAAAACCCTTCAAAACTCTCCCCCAATACAATTTTTGTGTTTCTCAAATGAAGATAATTTTGTATTGTGAAGAAAAATGAACACCCAAAGTCTTTGTCTCGATCTCAATGTCATTTATTTCTTCCACTTGCTCATTCTTTTTATTCAAACCTCTCTTCTCCCTTTCCCCTTCAAACTCGCAAACAAATCCTTAAAAAATCTTCTTTTATATATTTTATATCAACGTACCTGTACTTTCATTTTTCTTAAAATTTGTCATATTACATATCGGACACTCATATTGGATATCATACCCGTTCCTAAGCATCATAGCACGTAAACCCCCTAGAAGATATTTATTGGAACATTTGGTACGGTTGCAGGCGATCTTTTTTGGGGCTTGTGATCATACATTATAATTGGTGTCAAAAGTGTTGATTCTTCAATTTATGCATGAAACACAGATTTGAAAGAGGAGAGATCGAGTAAGTATAGCTTGTGTTGAACCTATATCTAAGTGGCAGAAGAGTACCATGAGTGAGACAGAGTGCAAAAGAAAATACATTTGACCAATTTATTTATGCATAAGACACGGGGAAGGGAAATTTTACCATATACTGCAACACATGTACTTTCACCCCTATATATATTTAAAAATTCCATTTTTGTCCTCTTTGTTATTTAACCTTATACACATTAATTTCTCACCCTCACTTTCGACATTTACCATTCGTACCTTCACCTCCACATGATATTATGTATTCCGATTTATTCTTTCTATAATACCCTTCCGAAATTTTTCCTAAACCTTCGATAATACGTTTCCGATATTTTCCAAAAAAATCATCATTACTTTTTTTAAATTTGGTACCATAAAGCTTTGCACATCCCTTCCGAAAATTGTCAACTCGAAACCTTGTAACATAGAGAAAAGCAAGGGTAAGCTCATAATTGATTTAATTAAGGTTGGAAGTCCATTCAAGTAAAAACAATTTCATTGCAAAAGCATTCTGTTTATTTTAATTTATATGTATAGTGTGTTTTAGATTGCTAAACAAGGATTAATAATTGAAAACCGGTCATCTCAGCAAGGTTCAACCTTGATTTGTTCATAGAAAGTTTGAGTAAAAAAGAATTAAAATATGTGTACTACTAGATATTCAACCATGAGTTGCTCCTTCCAATCGTGAACAATTCTGGGAACGATTCTGGACAACGTAATTTCACCGACTTGACATTTTCATAACACGATTTCAATAAACCTTGAAAATCCAGAAAATCTCAAACCTCAATCAATGATTCGGTAAACAATTAAGAGAACAAACACAAGAAAAGGTTAAGAGAAAGAACAGGGAAATGTTTTTGGCAAAGAATACTTACTGATTGTTACTGATTGTTTGTTGGGAGCATTTTTTTCAGTCAGGAAGGGATTAGAAATGCGTAAGTTTTTTTTCCAGAAAAAGGTGGGGGTGAATGGTTGAAAGGGTAAACTTGGTAGTTTGTGTCAAATGTTGGGGTCAAGGTATAAATGTAGGGGTGTGGGGTATAACTTCCAAGAGGAAGAATTTCATTAATTTTGTTTACTGAAACCAAAAGCCCAAAACAATAACCCATTACACGAAAACTATTTGAATTCTGCTATTTACCCAGCAGAAATTGCTCGCTCTCAATTGGAAAGACTAAAATGCCTCTGCGTGAGTTAACTCACACTAGTGTTAAATTTGTATGCCTTAACTCACGCTTGTGTAAATCTCTGCGTGAGTTAGCTCACATTGGTTGTAGGTTTGAGCGAGTTAACTCACACAAACTACTGATATAGCAGTAGACAACATTTAATGCAATGCAACCAAGTCATTAATGATCTGTAACCTTGACACACTCATAATTGAACCAAATTACGTCAGTTTAACAACATAATCACATAATCGCACGGAAACAATCCAAATTACACAAATTCATCGTTTATCACACAATCACATGATAACGCATAAACGATCCAAACGATGCAAATTACACAAATTCGTCGTTAATGACGCATAATCACTTGATCACCCTTAATGACACATAAACGATCCAAATTACACATATTCGTCCTTAAATTTCTAAATTCACATAAACAGTAAAAATTACACAAATTTATCGTTAAATTACATAAACACAAATTCATTAAAATTCAACAATACGGACACAAATTCGAACACATTACACTATTACACGTTGATAAATATTACACTTCAACGGATCGCACATAATGGTGTAAAGTGTTATTTTCAACCATCACGCTAAACATGTAAGCAATGTCGCTATCATCTTCAACAAGTTGGGGAAAATATACGGTCTTCCAAAAGTCATCTTCCTTATCCTCCCCAAAGTCCACGCCTGACACATTTACTACTACATCAGATGTTCTTTGATTTGCACCAATATGGAAAAAGTATCCGTCAAGTTGTGCATTCAACTCGTCCAACTTGTCGATGGGGGTTATAAAGAACTTAACCCTTTTCTTCACAGCTTCTTAAAGGACATGAACTTCAACTGGATCTTGTGCATCTTCAGACATGTTTCACTTTACAAAATATAATGAAAAACAAATACGAGAGAAAAAAGATAAAATAAATAGAGCAATAATTAGAGACAAAAAATGCTAGTAATGATTTGGAATGAAGATTTTGACCCAATAAATCGTACTTTTGGGATTTTAAAGGTGGAGGGAAAGAAAAATGGTGTTGTGAATATGAACCGCGGGTTTTATGATTTAATCTTTTTTTTTGTTGCTATGATATTATAGGGCAAGAGTCCGACTAAGGAATAAGTCGGTTCAAAGAAAGTTACCCATAGTTCGTATATACTTTTGCAATTTTTGTCGTTCAACATGTTTGGTAAAAAATTTGCTATAAATTAGCTGATAGCTTGTAGATAATGTTTGATATGTGAAAACTTAGCCTATTAAAAGTAAATTGTTTGATAAAATTAGTTGTTGAAGTGACTAATAAATAAAAGGCTTAGTAGCAGATTTCGTCCCCTAACTTTCACGAAGTTGCGATTTTGGCCCCCTAAGAAAAAAAACTACAAAACCGCCCCCTACATTTTGCAACTGTAGCAGTTTTGGCCCCCAAGGCAAAAAAAATAAAAATAATAACACGTGGCACCTCACTTAGGGTGCCACGTCAGTGTAGACCGAGTCAAAATTGGCCTTGGGGGCCAAAACTACCACAGATGCAAAACTTAGGGGGCGGTTTCGTAGTTTTTTTCTTAGGGTGCCAAAATCACAACTTTAGAAAAGTTAGGGGGCTAAAACTGCTATTAAGCCTAAATAAAATGACATAGTGTACATGTATTTTTTTTTCTCAAGTTGAAAGTTGAAACATCATATGATCTTGAAACTGCTGCTTTTATCAATTGTCGTTGATACTTCAAAAAAAAAAAATCAATTGTCGTTGTTCTTATCTGATTTATATATATTTAATTTACGTTGATATTACTTTTTTTTGTTTATCATTTGATGTTTAAGAGTCTTTTTAATCCGAACCATCAATTTTAATCTAATAGCTTATAGTTGTTCTCGTCATTATCACACACAAATGTCATTCTCATGTGATATGTGTGTGTGCGCATGCGCGCGCGGGCAAGGATTAGAATCAGAGTGTTGCACCCATACTCGCTTAATTTTGTGAGTAATTACTCGTGCTTGTGCCCATGCCCGTTGTGTGGGCATTTACCCTCACAGGTATTTTTTGCGGGAATTGCATTCCATAAACCAACACCCAAAAAATGATATGTAACAGAGATGAGGATGTTGTGTTGGAGTGTAGTGAGTGACGAGATTGAATTAAAAATGACAACATTAGAGACTAATATAGTTGGGGTAGCAGTGTACAGAGCCGGCCCTAGGCATAGGCTGGGGTTGCGACGGCCTAGGGATCATGCCCGTAGGGGGCCCAAAAAAAATAATTTTAGGAAAGGGGTGCATATAGCAAGACTTGGTTTATCGGGGGTATATTTAGAAAATTTCATCTAGAGGCCCAATTGTTTTTTGACAAGAGGCCCAAATTTTGACGACTGAACTGTTTAATATTTTGGCCCTGTTGAGATTTGCTATATATACTCCCATATTAAACATACATTTCTATATACACCCACCCTCTAAAAAAATTGTGCTTTTTGTTTCTAATAATGTGGCAAAAGAATTATTATTCAAGAAATTGATGATATTTTTTTTGGCCCTTTGTTCCTAATAATGTGTCTCACTAATTATAAAATTATTGGTGATATTTATTATCCAAGAAATTGCGAGAATCTTCATAACAAAACAAATATGATGTTTTATTTTATGCTTTTATTCTCAAGTGCTAAAATTTTAGTCTCTATTACTCGGGTGCTAAAATTTCTGCCAACTTTGCATGTGCTTCAGTTTTCTACTTTTACAAATTTTTTGTTTTATTTTGGTTTCTGTTGAGTATTTGATTTATTTTAAGATGTTGTCTAAAAAACATTTATCTGATAGTGAAAAGAAAGGAAAAAATGAAATGAAGAGTTAATAAAATTGAGCTAATTTATTTTATGTAAGGGACCCTTTTCTCATACCATGCCTAAGCCCCGTAAAATGCTAGGAACAACCCTGCAGTGTAGCACCTATGTTTAAAAAAAAAAAAGTGGTATGAGAATATAAAGAGAAGACGTGTGAATTATGTACTAAAGATAATATATCAGGTAGAGGCAGGGGTGGATCTGGACTCACAATATCAATGAGGCAAAATTTTCTTGTCAAACAATTAAATAATAATAAATCTAATACGAAGATATATTAAAAATAGTTGTAGCAACCAAAATTACAAAGAAAATAATCTATTTTCCATTGGTTTTTTGTAAGGAATATTTTTCATTTGTTGAAAATGAACTAAAATTACATATTAATTGTTCTAAGAACATGTCTTTCTATATGCTTTACAAGAGATGAATCAAATCCTCTAGCAAGATACATGTGCATACAGATGAGTTAGCGTGTTGCGTTTTTTTTTTTGGAAGCAAGTCACAATTGCGTAGAAATTAAAAAATATATATTTATGTATTGATATATGAATAAAAATATAGATAGATGTACAAATTGTACAAAAAGTTATTTATGTATTATATATGAGTAAAAATATAGACATGTTTATATATTACAAAAAAATATAGGTCCTCGTATTAATATATGAATAAAAATATAGACATATATATAAACATAAAAATTAGGTGTCTCTATTAATATATGAATAACATATATATATATATATATATATATATATAGTAAACTGATAAAAAAAAAACAAAATTGCGTCTGCGCTGGTTGTGGCACTTGCCACACCCGGTCTTGTTCAGGTCTGTCCCTAGGTGGAGGAGATTCGGTTCACTTAGGGTAGATGGAGGAGATTCGGTTCACTTGAGGTAGGGGAAGAGGGGAGACATGATTATAGGATAAACTATTAAAAAGGATCTATAGGTTAATGGAGTAAGACATGATTTTTTTATAGAACATTGTGACTTCATTTGATTTATGTAGTAGAATTTACTTAATGAGATAAGCGTTGGTTGTTGTTATAGTATAATTATAAATCTAGTAATATTGAAATGAAATAGAATGATGGCATTTTTTAAATAAATAAGATACTATATCAAGAACATGTATACCAAGAGGATAAGATGAGTGTTGACAAGGATGATACTTTAGTGACAAGAAGGAGAAGCAAACATGTTGCTGAGAAGAATCCTGAGATGCCTTCAGACTCTCAGACAGATTTGCAATCTGTTGTTTTTGAGAATCTACAGAACCAGCGTGTTAAAAACTCTCAAGAAGTTGTTGTACTGGAACAAGCTAAGAGTATAGCAAGAGAGTTGGGAACCTCTGTGGCTCACATTATGAAGAACAAGGTTGTAGAAGATGCAAAGAAGGTTCTGGAGTTCATTAAAGCCATTCAAAACTCAGCTGCGAAAGAGGTTGGAGAGATGCTGAAGAGTCAAATGCAAGTGAAGAGGGAGCAAGGATGCTCAGAAGCTGCTGCTTCAGATGCTGGTGCCTCTAAAGGTAATGTTTCTCACAATACTCTCTCAGACACCATTGACCTTGACCAACCTTCACCAACACAAACCACTGCTAATATAGATGATGTACCCTT
>Ga0228711_1010969_pt1 | contig 11707 bp, 8 predicted proteins | sample MedpolnodulmetaG_2_FD_177996 | JGI IMG/M metagenome (GOLD analysis project Ga0228711, IMG submission 177996) | Root nodule microbial communities from Medicago polymorpha collected in Santa Monica, California, United States - brown nodules | ecosystem: Host-associated > Plants > Roots > Nodule...
TATATTTTTTTTTTTTTTTTTATAAATATATATATATATATATATATATATATATATATATATATATATATATATATATATATATATATATATATAACACCTTTTTCCCAATCAAACCAAATAAAAACAAGATAACCCCGAGATTTTTAGTGTATTATGCGAACGATTTTGTTTAAAAATCTGAAAGTGGAGAGAATGGGAGGACTTCGAAAAAAAAGACAGAACAGAGAAAGTAATGGGAGGACAGTCTCCATGCAAATGCATGTAATTGTCTGTAGAGGACCCCACCTTACTTTTATGGGTTTTTTAAATAATATTTGATTGTTGGGGACGTGAGCATGGACTTGGATTACACATTCTACCGCATCATAAGATCATACATGTGATTTTTATTGTTAAGGCTGTTTCAGTTTTATCAAGCAACTCAGTTTGATCCTGAGTGGGGCCATTGGCATATTAGAGATTGTTAGTATTGATTAAGGTAATTACTAGTTAGTTTCTAGTTGGTTATATTAGATAAAGGTCATGTTAATGCACTCTTTAATGATTCAAAATAGAAACAATTGATAATTTAGATATAAAAAAAAATTGTTTTTGATATTTTAATGTGCTGACGTCTGAATACATAATTTTTAAGATAAAGTTTTCTCTTTAAACTTCTTAAAAAGTGACATAAGAACACTTGTTAGCAATTTTGTATAATTTTAGAATGACTATATATAATATACATTACACATATTTATATCAATCGATTTCATTCTATTAATTATAAATTGCTTATATCTCTCATTTTAGCATTCTCTTTGTTGAGCTCTACCATGTCTCTCAACAGAATTTTGTTCTCCCCCTGCACAAAACACTCACGCCCTGCAGCCATGCCTAAAATGCTCTTGCGTTGGTTAACTAGCGCAAGTGTAAAACTATGTGTTAGTTAACTAACGTTGCGTCATTTAACATACGCATCTGTAAAACATGCAAGGCTACATTGTATTTCCACCATGAAGGCTCCATTGTATTTCCTTTGTAGAAATCACCCTGGAAATTAAAGTTACTGCAATCATAAAATCTAAATATGGGGTTTGTGGCTAAGATTAGGGGTGTTCGCGGTGCGGTTTGGTTCGGTTTTGAGGTTAAAAGTCATCCAAACCGCAAGATAAAAAATCATGCGGTTTGGGTTGGTTCGGTTGACTTTTAATACACAATCCAAACCAAACCAAATAAATGTGGTTTGGGTTGGATTGGTTGGTGCAGCTTTTTTAGACAATAATTTTTTTTGTTTTCAACATTAAAATCGAGTCAAAAAGGCAAAACACAACTTATTTTTAGCAAAGTTGCGACAATGTTTTTAATTTCATTCCACATTACATTTTCATTTTCACCAAACAACATAAACCAAATTTAAAACATGGACAAAAATTAATTCTACTGTGTAAGAAATGTAAAATACTTAGATTTTATCATTCTCTAAAAGTTCAAGTAAAATATAGATACATTTTTTAAATAAAAAGCAAAGAAAAAACCTAACAAGAGAGAAAACATGTCATTTTATAAAAGTTTTCATTAAGTTTCCATGAGTATTGGTCTAGGTGACATAGATTTTAGTTAGTATTTTTATTATGTTGCGGTTTGGTTTGATTTGGTTTGTAAAATAAAAACCGCAAACCAAACCAAACCATGCGGTTGAGTAAAAAAGTGATCCGAATACATCCAAACCAAATGCGATTTTTTGCGATTTTCTATTGGGTTGGTTCGGTTTTGAACACCCCTAGCTAAGATGGCAAGGAGTACGAATTCACTGTTTTTTTTCTTTTTTAAGATATGGTGTTGTGTTGCCGGAAATGGCCTTTAAAGGCGACAACTCCGTCTAGGATTGTTACAGTTTGATGATCGGTTTACTGGGAGACAGTTTGACGAGGGGAGGAAAATGATGCTAGTGGCATGGGAGTTGCCAGAAAGGTGGTGGTGGAGGTTCAAGACACTTGCCGATTATTTTCATTTTTTGAAAAAAGGGTTGTAGATTAAGTATAAAGGTGTTAAACTTGGATGAAAAATTTATTACATGGTGAAAAATTGTCTTGCACCATATAAGACCTATACAACTTGTGTACCATTTACTACTCACGTTGTCGACTATTAATTGTTATTGCAGACTATTCAATGTAAAACACACCATGGATAGCAAGGCACTAAGCCAACCTAGAGAAAATAACAAACACAATAAAAGACACAAGTCTAATCCCTTTTAAACTTCAATGGTGAACTCTAGCCTACTCAACCGTTTCAAAGCACTCGGTTTTCTTACTCCACAAATACTGGCAGAACATTCTAACAAACTGCCTTTCCAAATTTCTGGAAAAACTAGAGGTTGTGCCCCCACAGCTACCGCACCGTGAGGGAATCGAAGTCCTTTTTCTCTATATCATGGATCGCAAACAACCAGTTGCAGGATCTGATGACGTCCTTGCAACTTTACACCTGTTCTGCTTCCGACCACAATCTGGAGTCTACACAATGACACCATCTCATGCTCAAAGAGAAGCGGGGTCATTTTAATTTCATAATTCAGAGTGCTGCAAATACTGGTTTTATTTGCTCGTTTGTACCACAGCTAGAGGTGGTGCAACAACGCACCTCTACTACCAGTATTCATCACACAGACCTCGAGTTATGCATCTATGCAAAAAATGAGATATTTTCTCCACACCCAAAACAGTAAACAAACACACAAACAGACAATTTCATGGTTCTAAATTCAAGTCATAATAAATAAATATCAGCAGTCAAACATGCCTTCAACCCAAGGGAGGAGATCCAAAAACCGGCAATATCTAGTCTAATGAAACAACTCAATCTGAAAAGGGGATAAAAACCAGTGCCGGAAAGATAAATAGTCAATCACCAAGGAAGTAAATCCCAACAGCATAAATATCTTAAGAAGCAAGGCTGTCATTAAGTGACAATGAAGACAACTGATCAGCAGCACCACCAGCCTGCTGCTGCGCAACATTCCTAAGGACGTCCATCGCCTCTGCCACCTTTGCTTTCAGAGCCTCTGGTGACTCGAGCAAGTGCAGAACTTCAGTCTGGTCCATCTCCAGAAGCATACCAGTAACTTTGGCAGCATTGTCAGGCTCCAATTGTTCCACAAGTGGGTAAAGATTCTCACCCAGCATCTGCAAATATACAACCAACCAACAACGGTTAGTTAAGGCCACTAAAATGCAACAAATGGAGTTTAGCACAAACTCTAGGAGTTATTAACATAGTAAACATCAGTTGAAGTGACAGCCTACCGTTCTCTGCTGCTCAGGAGATGCATTAGCCAGATGAGAAGCCAAAGCACCAATTGGAATTTGCTGGGAAAGTGATGCATCACGAAGGGGCACCCCACCCACATCATAAGGAACAGAATACATGCCCCCAGCAACTCCAGGCATGGGACCATCAGGCATGCCCCTTCCAGGAGGATAGCGATATACACGACCCCTAGGGAGCATCTGTCAATCACAAAATTATCAAGTCAGTGACTAAAAAACGAAAGATGATCCACAAAATTATATACACGAGATGAAAATCCACCAACCTGTTGTGGCATAAGCGGAACTGGCTGCTGGGACTGCTGGACTCCACCTCCACGTCTTCCACCAGGGCGCTGCCCTTGCTGTCCTTGCTGAACCATTGGCACAAAGAAGTTTGGCACAGGTGCCCCACCAGGTCTCATTCCAGGCACAAGTTGTTGTTGATACCCAAATCCAGGCTGAGAAAATTTGCAATGATGGACATAGTTTAATGAAATTACTCCATAACTTAAAGACAAATCAGAGGAATAATATCAAGCTCAATTCATGATTGTGCTTGCTAAAGCTTAAAAGTTAAACAGGTTTACCTGGGAAGGAATGATGGCAGGAGGGCCTTGACCATAAAATATTTGTTGACCCATACCTGGACCACCAGGGGGATACATAGGCATTCGAGGAGCAACAGATGGTTGCATCGAGACAGGACGCATTTGGGCAAATTGAGCCTGCATGAAGGATGGGGTCCAAAAAATTAACATTACTATGGTCACCTCAACTCAATCACCAGACATAGTTAATCTTATTTGATGATAAACAAGTAGCAATATCATCATAGCCCACAATCCCACTCCTACGAAATTGAGACCGACAGCCAAAAAAAATCCTAAATATAACTGAGACCAAAAAAATAATATTACAGCTTATATACAACACGAGTGTGTTTAGAAGGTTCCATACGATGGCACTAAAACAGAAAAGGTTCAATTATGCATTTGTATTACTCATGATTTAAAAATCAAAACAGTCATGGATTTTGTTTTTAAGTAATAGACCATAAAAATATAAGAAATCAAGTATGAGAATAGTTTATATTAACAATAAAATGACCATATTAGTAAATCATAAACAAGATTACCACATTATATACATCATACAAGATAACTAAGATGCTAAATAATAGTAACAATTTATAAGTGTGCCTAATATCCAGGCCTTGGTTATAAAAAAAAAAGGTTGAATTAAAACAAAAATATAAAACAACTAACGCCTGTTTATAGTATGAGTTGCCTAGATGGATTAAAAATTTAAAAGCAAACAAAAAAGCAGACCAGTTCAAACTGATTTACTGCCACAAAATCATCAAAAGGTTTGCTGATTTGAACCCCCGTTCACATGTTAGCGTTGGTTCTATTATCTAGTTTTTTTGTCAAACACACGGACAGCTCAAAGGTTTTACAATTGCCCCCACAGGTGCGGTTTGTGTTTTCTAGTATGTAGAGGTAATAAAAAATTGCACCTACGCATACCTGAAGCCTAGCTCTTCTATCTTCTTTCCGCTGGGCCAGAGTCACATACAGAGGTTTGCTTACCACCATTTTGCCATTCATCTCCAAGAGCTAGCAAACAATTGAGCACAACAAAAAAATCATTTCCAAACTAAAAGAATCCTTTGGTTTTATTAACCAATAATATACAATATGACTTACAGCTCTAGATGCCTCCTCAGGAGTAGAGAATGCAACAAACCCAGATCCTCGACTTACGCCATTGGGGTCCCTCATTACCTTTCAAGTGAAAAGAAAGCAACATATGACTATGTACCTAGCGAATATTTAGTGAGATGTCAGTCATATCAATTATGCATACCTTGCAAGAGGTAATTGTACCATAAGAGGAGAACAGTTCCTTAAGTTTTTCATCAGCAATGCTATCGTCCAAATTTTTAACATACAAGTTTGCCCCTTGATATTTATCCGCAGCTTCTTTCATGCTCTGCTCAAACTTAATCTTCAGTTCATGCTCCCTTTCTGACTTCTTTTGAGCTTTTCCAACATACCATTCCTTGTCATCAATTTTTTTCCCATTAAGAGCCTCAACAGCTCTAGCAGCATCATCGGTACTCTCAAAGTTCACAAATCCAAAGCACTTTGATTTCCCATCCCCATCCCTCATTACTACAGCACTGGTAATTGTTCCAAATTCACCAAAAATCTTCTTCAACTCATCGTCAGTAGTTGATTCTGAGAGATTCTTAACAAAAACGTTGTTGAATTTTGCCCTGTCACCTGTACTCTCTCTCTCTTGCTTGCGAAGGAAGGGTCCCACATAAACTTGCTTATCATTTAACAGCATACCATTAAGCTTTTCAATAGCTTTTTGAGCAGCCTCCTCAGTATCAAATTGAACAAAGCCATAACCTTTTGATTGGCCAGATCCATCCACGGCTACCTTGCAAGAAAGGATATTCCCAAATGAAGAAAAGGTATCATGCAACGCCTTATGGTCGATTGCCTTGTCCAAATTCTGCAATAATCATTAAATTAGGAAGATTGAAAATGGTTAGAACAGGTACAACTAGTACATGCAGTCCAGAAGCTTAGCATAATTCTTTCCATTACCAGACAATGTGGAAGAACAAAGATATCTATACCTTGATAAATATATTTCCTTGACCACTTTTGCGGATACTAGGATCACGATGTGAATACATAATGCGAATGGGCCTGTTGTTGAGAGGAGTGAAGTTCAGAACATCCAATGCTCTCGCAGCTGTATCCACACAGCAAATATATTATGAACAGGGAGATACAAAACAAATGGTTACCGCAACAGCAACAAAATAAAACATTGTATTACTCAGGGATAAAAATGTGAAGATCTGTAAATGAAGGTAAAGTCAATCGGTATACAAATTAGGTAAGTGAAAATTGCATCACATAAATTTTTCATGACATGACGATAGGTCATGAAAACACACTGATGTACAATATTCCTTGCCCACAACTCAAAAAATATAAGATTGACTATAACAAAGTACATAACATTCAATTATTTTAATGTTTCATGTGTTGTATTAGTGATAAACTCGTCTTACGGTTAATAAATACAGTCATCAATTGATCGATTCTCAGATTCTCATACATTATACATCATGTCTGTAATAGAATAGTTTGAGAATGTTTGAGAAATTCTAAAAGCAAATCGACAAGTGTTTGAGAATAGAGGTAATACTAGAGTATTCAGTTAAGTTAAAAGATCATTAATTGCAGTCATGAATCGCAAATTAGCGATAAAGAGAAACAAAATATACCATTTTTATATCAAAAACCAAATATAAGTATGGAATCCATCCCTTTGCCAGTGAGCAAAGGGGTGGATTCTTATTTCAGTCAAATTCTTATATCAATGAATTAGGCTGCCAGCGAGCGAATTAGGCTGCCAGCGAGCGAATTAGGCCTGCTTAATGTAGGTCATACACACTGTATATGCAAGCCTTCGACTGATATGTAAAATTTGCAAGAAGAGCTCTATATGAATCTAGCTTCAAAATATTCCTATTTGCTGAACAGTCTCTGTCTAAAAAATTCAGTTCACCAAGAGGTAACCAGCATTGCTTATAGTGTTTGAACTAGAGCTACCACATGATTTTCTACCAGTGTTAAATTAACTATTTACTGCTCACACTACTCAGCAAGTATACCTTTAACATGAATACAAAGGTAACATCAGAATAGCACGCATACGAGTTTTTGTGTATTCATTCATTAAAAGAGTTGTTGGTCGCAGATTGCAGAAAATAGTGGTTCGTTAAAATACTTCTAGGCAACAGTGTTGTACTCATTTGCATTACAGAACAATAGACGTTAGTTCAAATTCCGTTACGCAACAGTGTCGTATCAAATAGCGTATTGCAAAACAATAATTGTTAGTTGGAATTCCGCTATGCTATAGCGCCGCTATAGCCACTAAAAGCCCTGTTTTTATTTTAGAAATTAAAGGTATATAACTAGTGTCGTTAAATTACGGCTATAGTGGCACTATAGTGTAGTGGAACTCACACAGACCACTATTGTTCAGCAATACGCTATTTAGTACAAAATATTGTAAAATTGCAGCTATAGCGGCGCTATAGCCCTATTGAGAAGCGAAATTTAAACAATTTTCTATCGACGATTGACAACACCGGGTGTAATATATTGATTAAGATAAGAAATGTCACCAACTATTCTTACCACAATTAAATAACCAAATAAATCCTCCTTTCGATCTCATGGAAAAAGCAGTACACAAAATCAAACTACTAGCATAAACCTCAAACCAGGGAATTTAACAATAATACAATCATGAATTCGACAACAAATTAGACGTGAAACCAGTATCCAAAATTCACTCATAACCCTACTTCATAAACTAATAATTCATCACTAAAGATTAAACATTTAAACCTTTCAACAAACCCAATTCTTAAATCAAACAACCAATCCAATTCACAGTATTATACATCAAATCAAAACCTAAACATTTCCGAATCACACAATGAACAACAAAAAGTAGACAATCAAATTAAATTAAATTAACTAACCATCTTGTGGGTTGCTATAGTTAACATAACCATAACCAAGTGACCTCCTAGTAGTCAAATCCCTGCAAACCCTAACACTCACAACCTGACCCAATTGATTGAACAAATCATACAGCTGAGAATCCGTCACATTCATATCAAGATCTCCAACGTAAAGCGAAGTCGTCACAAAATTTCCACCACCACCGGCCGCCACTGCAGCCGCCGCACCACCGTTAGGACCGGTCATCGCATTCTGAGGCTGAACCTGAACCTGAGCCATCTCAATTTCACAAAAAAAAATTGTTTTTTTTTTCAAAAATGTTTTTTTTCCTAATTTTCCCCTTTTGTGATTTTTTTTTGAATTTTTTTTCTCTTCCCCCTCCTCTTGTTATTGATAACAATAAAACCTAGGAAGAACAGAAAAACCTTAGATTCATGAAAATTGAAACAGAATTTTTTGATTTTTGATTTGGGGAAAACGAGGAGAGGGAAGGGAATAAAAAAACGGTGATAAATTCGAATATAAGATAGAAAATCAAGTTAAATTGAAAATAGGGTTATTGAAGTTGAAGAGTTGTTGAAGTAGCAGAGCAAAGCACTGCGGTGAGGAAAGAGAAGTGAAAATGGCGAAGTGAGAGAAAGTATATAGAAGAGACGTAAACCTAGCACAATCCAACGAGGAGATCTGAACCGTTGATTTGAGAAGGGTGTGGGGCCAGGGGATTTGGTAGATAAGGATTTGGGGGAAAAAAAACAGAAAGGGAATAGTGATAAATGAGTGAGTGAAAGTGAAAATGGTGTGTGCAGTAAAGGTAACTGGTGAAAATTATAATGAAGGAATGCCAGTTACACAGTACAGCTTTGAGGTCCTAATTTTTAATGATTTGTGTTGGTAATATACGCCAACTTTGATTAGTAATTTAACTGATATACACGGTTTTTTTTTTTGTTTGAAAAGTCAATTGAGTAGGATATTGCATATTATATATAGAGGGTCGGAGTTCGAACCTCAAAAAACTCACTTCTCCATATTTAATCGTGTGAGCTATATCCACTCAACTACTTGACAAAAAAAATTGTGCTTTAACTTTAAAAGTTAAACATACCCTCATTTTCTATCAACGACAAAAAAAAAGCTCTTTTTTTTTTTTTTAACTTTAAATTTTTACTTGTGAAGTTTTTCATTGCAATTCTGTGAATATATTTTAAAATTTTAAAACATTAAATAAAGTATTTTCAACATTTTAACTTTTTTTTTTGACAAAAATGAAAATTTTAACTTGTTACTTCAATAACACATTAATAAAATTCAAAAGTCAACTTAAAAAAGGTATTATAAAAATCTCGAAGATCTTACTCAACAAAGTAGTCTCAAAGATATAAATATTCTTTTGACCAAAAAAAATACCACACCACTTTGGAAATTTTATGCAATCGTTTATCTATAAATTTTCTTTTAAAAATATTCTTTTGACCAAAAATAAATACCACACCACTTTATAAATATTATTTATGTACGCTTTCTGGTACAAAAAAATAATAATATAGATAATATATTTGTACCAGAAAACGTATATAAATAATATATTACTTTAGTAAAAAAAATTATATATATATATTAGTACCGCTCGTTAAAAAAATATATAGCATTCTTGAGAGGAAAAAAAATGTTGACTAAATCTACCACATTTTTTTTTTGAAAAAACTAAATCTACCACATTAAAAATCAAATTGACCGGATCTACTACATTTTTATTTTTTTGACTCAGCAATCTACCATACATTGAACAATAGAGTTAAATAAGTTTTTATCTCTTAAAATATAGCGAATTTTGATTTTAATCCCTAAAAAATAAAACTGGTTGTTTTTATCCTCACAAAGACCAAGCTCAAGTATTTGTAATGACATTGTGGAGTTTATGTGGCAAAATGTAACAGAAACATGTCAAACTGTTATAGAGCGTGCACGACAACTGTTGTTTGGTTGGAGAGTAGCGAATAGCAGCAAGCAAAGGTATAGTGTGGCTGGTATTGCAGAAGGTTTACATAATTCTGAGCACGTGGCAGCAGCTGGAGAAGGTACAGTGCTGTCAACTCAGTCACGGTGGCAGAAACCGACAATAGGCAGGTTGAAATGCAATGTAGATGCATCATTTTCGGATGCTCTGAATTGTGTTGGGTTTGGATTGTGCATTCGTGATGACAGCGGAAATTTTATTAAGGCTAAAACGTTGTGGTCGAATTCGGTGTGCGCAACGGATATTGGTGAAGCTTTAGAACTTTCACATGCGATTCATTGGGTGCGAGAATTACAACTTACAGATGTGGACTTTGAATTAGATGCAAAGAAGGTTGTAGACTACTACAATGGAGGCCATAATAACATTTCCGAGTTTGGTGCAATCATAGATAAATGTAAAAGATGTTGTTTCTCTTGTTTTGAAAACTCTAAGGTTGAGTTTAGACGGAGACAAGCGAATGACGTCGCTCATACTCTTGCACGAGAAGTCACATTCTTATCTAGTCCCCACGTTTTTAATGATGTACCTCTTTGTATTGAGACTTTGACTATTAATGAAAAGCCATAGGCTTTGTTTCTCTCAAAAAAATATATTTTGTTTTTTGTCCTTAATGACCAATTTATGTTTATGTTATGACTCTTTTATGTTTAAGATACTTCATGTTATGACAATTCATTATGTTCAACTTTTTTACGTCCATATTATTATTAGAAAAATGCTAGCAACACACGTTTTAACACACACTTTCTTTGATTGGTTAAAATTCACATGGGACCCACTAAATTTATATGGGACCCACATGATTTGGTGGGACCCATGTGAATTTTAACCAATCAAAGAGAGTGTGTTAGAAAGTGTGTGTTACAAGCATTTATCTTATTATTATGTTTAAGAAAGGCCAAGAACATGTCAAAATTATATCCAGTATTGACAAAAAATAAAAGAAAAGAATATGTAAAAATGAAAACTTTCCATTTTATTTTTTAGGGACTAATATCAAAATTTACTATACTTTTAGACATGGAAGACTTATTTAACCATAGAATATACTATTTTTTTAAAGAGGGATAGAATACAATATTTTATTTTTTTTTACAAAGGATACACTGTTATTTTAAGTTAAAAAGTAATATATGTTATTTTTTCTCGGATACTAAATAACGCAACCACGTCGTCGTGAACCTAGTTCAATTGGTAGGAACAATGCATAATATATGCAAAGTTCGAGGTTTAAACCTCAGCCACCACAAAAAAAAAAAATGCAAGCACATTCATTATAATTTTTTTTGTATACATACAAAATAATTTTTTTTTACATGTAAACGAATTTATAACCAGCCTAACAATATAAGTATTGTCTAGATTTAACGATCCTCGTTACAGCATAAGGGAGATATTTTCATTCATTATTCTATTTGAACACCCCTCTATGCCACTAAGCCACATGTCTCGTGGAAAACTTGAAAAACTCTTCCTCAATTAGTTTAAACACATGTCACTTCTATTTTGCTTATCAACTCTCCATTCTTCTTGAAAACCTTAAAGAGAAAACATATAAAAATGCAAAAAAAAGGTCATCATAAAAGCACAATTAAAAACAAAAAAATATGAGAAGAATTGTCGTATCCCCTAATATTGGGACAAGACAGAGATCACATGCATTCATCACTAACATATTTTGTATTGGGGAAAAATAATACCAATAGCCTATAACATATTCATCACACGTCTCCGTCCATTATTTCTTTTTTATAAAATACACAATTATATATATATATATATATATATATATATATATATATATATATATATAAAAAAAAACT
>Ga0228711_1010970_pt1 | contig 11706 bp, 6 predicted proteins | sample MedpolnodulmetaG_2_FD_177996 | JGI IMG/M metagenome (GOLD analysis project Ga0228711, IMG submission 177996) | Root nodule microbial communities from Medicago polymorpha collected in Santa Monica, California, United States - brown nodules | ecosystem: Host-associated > Plants > Roots > Nodule...
TTTTTAGAAAGTAAATCAGGAATAGAGTTATGTCCATAAAGTAATATTCACCCGATATGAATTATTAAAGACCTATTTTAGTTCCTCACAATTTCTTGAAGACTTAATTCAGTCTTCAACAAATATAAAATTCAAATTGATCCCTGACATTTTCATATTATGAACAAATTAGTCCATGATTCATTATAATAGAGGAACTAATTTATCTCATTTATAAAAATGTCAAGGACAATTTAGGTTTTATTTTTGTTAGAGACTAAATTGAACCGTCAAAAAATTGTGAGAGGGCAAAATGAGTCTTCACTCTAAAATGTTACTATCAGGTTAGCTGAGTACTAGAGTTCTAATCAAAGTCTAGTTTCTTTTTTTCATTTTATGAAATAAAATCCAAAATTTAAACTTCAAAATTATTGATTGTGATTGTGAATGTAAACCAGGGCTTTAACATCACGTTGCATCATTACATCGTATTAAGAAACATTCACACAAGTGATATAAAATATTTTATCTTCATCTAAAATCTTGAAGCAATGCGTTTACAAATGATTTTATATGTTGTTCAATCTAAACTCTTTTATCCAATGTAAGATTTAACTCACATTTATACATTACAACTGCGGTATGTATTAAGATTAGACAAATCCCACAAAAATCTGAATTCAATTCCCATCACAATAACAAAGATCTTGTGAGATGATAAAATGTAAGTACATATGTTAATAATTTTCTAACAATTATTAACCAAAAAGAGACAAACTACATGTACATAAAAAAAAATGTCTAAAAAAAAGAAAAGAAAAATGATGGATTGATCTTAATATTGGAAGAGTATGTATGTGTGTGTGAAGAGCTGTTTATATAATTCTATTTAACAAGGTACAAACAAGTATGATTTATAGGATAAAAAAAATAAAATTGGTCAAGTAGTCTAGTGGCTAGAGTTCATCTTATAAGGTGAATAAGTGAGGTGTATGGAGTTCGAACCCGCCCCTGCATATAACAATGTATTATCCCTGCCAACTGAATTATGCTTATGGGGACCAAAATTAAGTGGCTTTTAAGTTAATTATATGGTTAAAGTAAACAATTCATGTATGGATAAACTTGTCGTTTCACCAACCTTATAATTTGTGTCTGTATAAACACACATACGCATAATTTAGATGATAAGAATGTGATTATTTTTCCTCAAAAAGAATGTGATTATTTAAATTTAAATAAGATGTTCTAAAAAAAATAAATTAAATAAGATGAAAATCATCGTGACTACCATATTTGGATTAAAACGGATAGATATCAATCAAGATAAAAAATGCGCTTAACATTTGTTTAGTATAACCTGCCTAAAAAGCCTTTCTTTATTATAAATAAAATGCATTTTAACATTCACTATAAATAAACTTCCTTCAAAAAAAAAAATCACTATTAAACTATTCGTTAGTTTAAGTACATGAATGTATTTAACAAAGACCCCTGTACTAATAAAAAAAGGACCCTTGAATAAGAATTAGTATTATTTTACTATAAGGTCAATTATTTTGGTCGAAAATCCATTTTAATTTCAACAATGCTTTTTTATTCATGTTGAATATCATTTCAATACCTATGTGAATCTTAATGTTTTAATTGAATTAAGGTTAGATAAATTTTTGGTCCCTCTAAATATAATAATTTTAAGTTTTAGTTATTTTAGAATTTTCTTTGCTTTTTAGTCCCTTTAAATTTTCTGTTTTCAATTTTAGTCTTTGTTTTCTTACAAAAGTTCACGTTTCGTGATTCAAAAGATTTTTTCGATGGAGTTGGCCCGGTAGTATTGCCTTGGGACTTGGGATTGTGCTTCTCCTCAAGGTCTCATGTTCGATTCTCTCCGGTGTCAATTTGGGTGAACTAATTTAGCTTATTCAAAAAAATAAAATAAAATTCGATGACATATTATTGGTAAGGCCATAAAATATTATTAGTTCAATAATTTAAATATTTGACCTTAAATTTAATTTGGCGTTATAGATAAATCAATAAAGATTAAATAGTTAAATTATTTAACTAATGGTATTTTAAAGTCTTACGATTAATATGTCATGAAAAAAGTTAGGAACCTAAAATTGAAGAAACTTTTTAGAAGGATAAAACTAAAATTTGATATTTTTAGAGGAGCTAATTGGTAAATAAATGTTTTTTTAGGATTGGACTCTAACTTAGGAGTTTATAACACTCACACAGACCACATATGATATCAAGAACCATAAAAAGTGGATAATTACTCTTTAAATATCAATGATCAAAATACCTCCAATGACGGTTAACTGTCATTCATTCCTAAGCTAAATGTTATAGAACAAACGACTGTTAACTATTGTTAGGGATATCAAATGTCATTCTAAAAAGTGCATGAAAAGAGAAGCCCAAGACCATCAGAAAAGTATTTGGCTGTTATTTAACTTTCTCTTTTGAAATAGAAAACAAAATAGTGTTTATTAGTACAAAAATGGATAAGATTTTTTTTATAAGTCTATTCAGTTAAAATGATAATGAACATAGTTTTTTGTTAGAGGGAATAAATAAACATAGTTAATCATGTTAACCTTCACCTTAAATATGTTACAGTCACCAAATACGGAAGGTAGACAAACAAAGCTAAAAAGAACCGGGGCTTGTAGCTAGCGGTATTTGCACAATTACATCTCGAGGAATTTGATCATCTCCTCATATATCAAAATTCCCTAAACATCTTTAAGAGTATGTTTGAATGAGGAATGTTTGAGGGAATGTAATATTTTGAGGGATTTCAAATACTTTGAGGAGAATTTTATTATTTGGATAATAATTTGAAGAATTTTTAAAATATGGAAATTTATGAAGTATTTTGTTCAAGTCAAATTTAGAAAATCTGAAATGACACCTAAAAACTAAGAATTTCAAATTTCTTCATTGTTAAAAATTTTCAAATTCTGCATTTTGATCCTCAAATTTCCCAAAATTTTCAATTTGATCCTAATAAATTTCAAAAAATTGCAAATTAGCCCCTCAAAATTTTCAAAAATTAGAATTTGACCCCTGAAATTTTTGAAATTTATAAGTTGACCCTTGCTATCAATTTCCAAATTTGGCCCAAAAAATTAAAATTTATAAAAGTTGCCCAAAAATCTGATAATGAAATTTTTTATTCCTCCATCCAAACAAAAGTATTGAGAAATGAAAATAATTTAATTGAATCATTTAAATTGGCTAGAATTCTAAATTCTTTAAAATTTCTCAATTACCTCATCCAAACACATTCTAATTTCATATTGATGATTTTAGGGCACAGTCTTGGGTTCAACAAGATCATATTTTGAGAGACAGTGGGATATGTGGTATGGACCCGGATTTTGATAATGTTTTGGATTGTCTTCGTGGTACGATTCCAGATTTTGACGTTAGCAGTTTTACTTGCAAGGACACCGTCTCTCCTAAAGCACAACATGTTTTGGCAAGTGCTCTTTTTATTAAAATTGTTTAAGATATGGAAGTTCAGTTTGAAATGACCACTAGACAGAAGACAGTTTTAGGATGTTTGCAAGCAGCACGTGCTCAAGATTTTCTTCTAGCTATTCTGATTGATGGGTTCGGTTAGCATATGTCCATAGTGGAGTATCGTACTATCCTTCGATATTGTCTTATGATTCCACTATTTCCTATTGATGAGGTGTGCCCTGTTTGTCGTAAGGCATATCTGGATACCTTTGGGGAGCATGATGTTCATTGTAAGGAGCTTCCTGACATTAAGTACAAGCATGAATTTGTTAGGGATACACTTTTTGATATATTCAGGCGGGCGGGAGTATCAATGAAGAAGGAGGCGCATGTGAATTCTCTGACTGACCCACTAGATAGACGATCGACACTTAGGCCTGCGGATGTTATGGTGTACAAATGGGTAGGATAAAAACATGCATGTGTGGACTTGACTGTGGTACTTGTGGGACTAGGGGTCGGGGCTTTTAGGGTAGGACATGCAACCCTAAAAGTTGCGTCAAGCAAAGTGGTCAAACATGACTAAGCGTGTTCTCACAATCAACAGTTTTTTTTTTTGAAAAAATCAACATGCTTTTATACCATTTGTTTTTGACACTTTCGGCTTCCTAACATCAGAGGTCGTTGACCTTCTACATAGAGTCCAAAAGGTTATGCATAACAATGTTATGTCTCCTAGGTCTATGAATGTTGTGTTTACAAGAATTGGTTTTGCCATTCAAAAAGATTTAGCGGCATTGTTTGTTGCTCGCTTGCCTCTTATTCTTATTCATGTGTAAAAAAAATAATTTTTTTTTGATGATTTTATCGATTAAAGTTGAGTGAATAAGCAAATACAGCAGTCACTCACTCTGATTCCACTCCTTATCATCCAATAAGGGACAATTTGATATAGTACAACAAGTGTATGTGAGCTAGCCAAATACGAAGTACTTGTTTTCAATCCTTTTCCTTCAATTCTAAACTAACACGAGACATAGAGTGGCCCTCTTGGATTTATGCCCCCACCCCATCATCATTTATGTCTTTTTTTTTTGGTCGAATCATCATCATTTATGTCTTGATTAAATAAACAAATGGTATCCCTCCCAAAACTACGGGTCCAAATTTGCTATATTATGGGCTTATTGCAAAACCACGTGTATATCTAGCATGTATACTCCAAACCACTTGTATTGTAATAAATTAATAATAACAAAACCGCACAAGGTAAAAGCAAAGGCCTCACGTATATAAGCACCACTTGTCATAATAAACCTTCAATTCAAGTTTCAACTATTGTTATCATAATACAGTGAAATTCTAGCTATTTTCAATATGTGTGCAACAAGAGGAGCTTTGGTAGTAGCAACAAGTGTTGGATTGGTGGAGACATTGAAGGATCAAGGGTATTGCAAATTGAACAACAACATCGTGAGATCAATGGCACAACATGTGGAGAATCAAATGAGATCCTTGTCTCAAACCAATATGTGTCCTAATTCTTCAACAATTTCAAAAAAGCTTAGTGATGAGAATAAGAAGAAAGCAGAGGAGTCTCTTAGAACCGTTATGTTCTTGAGCATATGGGGTCCCAATTGTTAGAACAATACATGAAAACAAAATTGGCATAATGCAAAACTGCAGAAAAATATGGTGTCACTGAAATATATCAAGCCATGTATTTCTGTATAAAACTTTTGAGCTGAGTGCTCTTAAGTTAAAAGAGCACTATTGAGGTTGGTGCGTGCATGTGTATTTCGATCGATTAGATTAAACGCAGGTTTTGTAAATTTGCTATCAATAAAAACTTGCTAGCTTATTCCATGAAAATATTTGTGTTGTGAATTTATTCTCGGAATTTTCCTCCAATTTTGAAATTGAGTGAGAATATAAAACTCTTCACGTCAGAGAGCATTATTCAAGGGATTAACACAACATGATCATATTCATATGCTAACTAGAAGCTCATGCAAACACAAATAATGTGCAAGTGATATTCATATAGAATTGTATTTCCTTTATATTTCTTAGGGGTTTGTTTCCTTTACGTTATCAGCTAGTGTATGCTTCATGTTTGAACAAAGTTTGTCAACTAACTATAATGAATTTTTTTCATATATATTGAGATTTTAAAATATCGTGTTTTTTAAAGGTTTTTTTTTTCATTACACATGAATAGAAGGAAAGTGCGTAACAAGCTGTGCCGCTAAGATAAGGAAGATTTCAACTAAACATTTATGAAATTGGACTTTTCAAAAAAAAATTGATGCAAATTGGACTCTTCACATTACATTCTAAGTAAGTGTTGTGAATCCAAAATCTACTAGTAATTTGTAATCTGAGTCATGCACCGTAATAATTTAGATTTACTAAACAATTGTTTCAGGATAGCAAATCTTGATTCCACTCATATGATATATTTATTTTTTCAAAGAACTGTTAAATCATTGTTAATTAAACGATATAAAGTTTTTTTATAAGCAAAAATATATGAATGACGAGCAAACTAGCACAAGTTGTGTAAATCCACTTCATAATTTGTGGACAATTACAAGGAAATTAATTAACCTTATTGGAATTGCTTAAAAGAAAATATTACTTGTACAACTTATTCCATTCGTAATGTTATTTTTTTTAATATGATATCATGTTCATAATTCATATTTTATTATTATTCCATTGAGTACTTAATGACATCACCAGTTATTCCTTAAAAGTTTATATCTATCTTCCAATAAATTCTCACACCTTATTATCCACACCAAATTTCAGCTGCATGCACCAAATTAAATATCTTCACCTGCTAGTTTTCATGGTTTTGGCTTTTTGTCTCATATTACAAACCATGGTTCCGTACAGTACTAAACGATTCTATAATGTAAACAATGCGTGTGCGTTGAGGATAATCACGATATGAAGCACTAAAATAACACAAATTTTTGGTTAAGCAATGAGTAATGGCAAAATGCAAGTTGCGTGGTCCTACAATTACAAGTAAAGTCCAAATACAAGGACCCAAATATAACCCACAAAACCATGTGCCTTATTCTTTCCACCTACATTAATACTAGATCGCCCCCACAGCTTCTGGTTTTCCTCCCAATTTGTTGTATGATTTGATTGTTGGAAATAAACTGAATTTGAAATCTGAAAAGTTTAATGGGGTTGCCACACTAACATTTAGGTTTGATTCTCCTCCACCAATAACTGTATATTGGATACAATAGAAATGATTAGCGAATCCCCTTCAAGATATTAAGAGTCACTGATGTGTATTGCACAAGCATACCAATCGTATCTCTTAACAGTATTTTACAGATTTATGGTTCCAACAATTCACTCATGCATTAGAGAATTGATGGATGATTTAGAGTAAAAGAATGAGGGAGAATTATGTTGTTAATGTAACAAAATTCGTGTCCAAACTGATGTCCAAATACCAAACATTTATAGTGCATTATATGACCTTCACATGAGAGAAAACACCCCTTTGCCAAAGGTTATGATCATATACATCGGATTTTTGACTTGAATCAATGTTATGGTTCATTAAGCACCCTTTTGCCAAAGGTATGATCATATACATCATATTTTTGACTTGAATCAATGTTATGGTTCATTATCTATCGATAAATAATAATGTTCCAATGTATATGAATGATTCACATGAAGAGTTACAACTTTTGGTGAAAAGTTACAACTTTTGATTCTAAAGTGATTACATTATTTTGAAAATCACCAACAATCCCCCACTATTTTCAAAATACTAAATCTCATTAATCCGGAAATTTCATGCCTTCAGATAATGGTATCTCATACTTGATGCTACTCAATTATTAGACTTTTGCAAGAGCATGAGCGTTGCCATTAACTTGTTGTCCAGTAAGAATCTGAAAGTTATCTTAACCTTCAAGTATGGTACGAAATTAATTCCTTAATGAGTGAGCCATTTTATGGTCTATTTGTTTTAGCTATGCGCCATCATCACCAACTAAATGTTTACAATTTATCTCAAAACTTATATTTGGTATTCCAACTGAGGTAATTCATTTGGTAAATTGTAACAATCACCAAACTTCATCTTCTGCAATTCGAATAGGGCCCTGAGCCAACGAGCTCTTGCCATGATAAGATGTCAATCCATATTCATCACACAAGTTCCTATTCCCACACAATTTCGGTGTAGAAAAATTGCACCATGCACATTGAACTTCACGTATCCATTTGGAGAGGTGTAAATTTATGATTAAAAGTGGTGAAAAATATTTTGTTGTACCTAGTCTGCAAGCATGTTGTCAAGGATGTAACTCTTTAGATGCTCGAGAGATAACCTATATAACCGTTTTCAAGGGTGACCTTGCGGGCAGGTGGGTGGGGAGGGGCAGAATGCTATATATCGAACATCCGAAAAATACACGCGTCGACCTTTCATAACAACGGCAAAGAAATTATAGTCGGTCATGGTCGGAATACATATGTTATCAACTAATGACATTTTCGCGATACATTCACGAGAATAATTTTCTCTACATAAAGCATTTCCACTAAAAAAAAAAAAAATAAAAAGCCTTTGGCATCAAACATGAGATTTTTTAAAATCATGCATAAGTAATTTTGTTGTCACTACGGCTTACACAAGCATGTACGAAAAGAAAAATTGCTGTGTCTAAAAAGCAATGATATATTCATAAGCTAGAAAGATATGCCAATTTAAGTGAGGGAATCACAACACTCACAACTTGAAGGACAATCAACACCTTTATTCAAAAGTTGTAATCTATTATAGTGTGTTTGGATTGTGAATGTTTTGAGGTAATGTAATGTTGATGATTTGAGTTCACCAATCGCTCCTCAAAAACACACGCTAATAGATTACAACTTTTGGAGTTCACCAATCGCTCCTCAGAAACACGATAAAAAGAAAGTTTCTACACGACATCGTTTGAAGTCAAATTTTAGAATAGTTTTTTTTTCTTCATATATTATACACTGTACTTACCAACTGGGTTAAACTCACACTTATAGTTTGGGCAATAGAATTTCTAAACAATTTTATAAGCATCTAAAATTTACATCTCATTATTCAAGATCGTGACTCTGTAATTTACTCGATTACTACCGTTCATGTTAAGCAAACAAACTTTTTATTTCTATCATAATTGATACTCGGTGATTGTAAAATTTGAAATTTGTTCAATGTTTATACAATATATTTTTTAATATTTGAAGAAAAAAATTCTCAGGATGGAGAAACCTGCCCTGCCCCATATATGTTTTACTTTGTTGATATTGTATTGTTACACATTCATATTTAATTTTTTAGAGAAATATAGTTAACATTCATGATTTCACCCTTTATGAGACTTTGCAAATCCCAATTCCTATTCTAATAAAGAGAAACGGGAAAAGAAAATTCAAAACATTTTTAATGAAAAAATATAATCCATTTTTAGTTTAGCCTTCCTAATAAGATCCTAAAATATAATATCATCACAAGTCTTAAACAAACAAAAATATCACCTATTTATCTCCAAAACCACTAGACATAGCCTCTGTTTTCTCCAAACCATGTGTGTTTTTTATCTTGCTAGCTCCTGGTATCTTGTTCCACTAATCAATCTTCGATTGTCCATATAAATAAGACCAACCATCACTCTTTTTTTTCATCATCAATCAATCAACAATCTCATCTTCTTATTTACCAAACAACACTTATCATCTACTTCTAAATTTTGATATCCAAAAATCATGAATCGTGCAACAGCAACAAGCAAAGCCTGGATGGTGGCTGCAAGTGTTGGAGTTGTGGAGGCTTTGAAAGATCAAGCTGGTATTTGCAGATGGAACTATGCTTTAAGACAAACTCAACAACACCTTAAAAACCGTGTTAGATCAATGTCTCAATCAAAGAATTTCTCTTCTTCTTCATTTCTTGCTACCAAATTTAAGGATGAGAAGAAGGCCAAACAGGCAGAGGAATCCTTGAGGACTGTCATGTACTTGAGTTGTTGGGGTCCCAATTGATTCATTTGTACATAGTGATGTTAGATTAGATTAATCATGTAAAGTTTGTAATGTCAAACGGCAATATTATTCAATGAAGAAACTTTATTCTTCACATCTTTGTTTATCAGTGAATGACTCAACTGCATACCCGGTCATTATTGAATTTGAGTGAGTATTATGGAAGTCAAATCTTTTTGTTTAGGATTGTCAAGAGGGGATCTTGCGAGAATCATATATTGGTCATAGAGCAAGAATACAAGTAACTTGAAAATATCTTATAACCAAAAACTTTAAGTTATTAGATTTATGGATCATTTCATTTATACGGCGTTCAACACCCAACACCCATTTTTATATTTAATGAGAGACTCTACTCACATTTAATATATCAACAATCAAACATCAAATCCTAGCACGATCGATCATATTCATATGTAATCTAGAAGCTAGTCCACGAGTGTCCCTTTACAATATTAAGGGAACGGTGTTCCAATCCTCGTAAAATGGGACACTCTAATTATAATAATTTCTTCATACAATTTTCCATTTTTTATTATAAAAATATGCTACTAAAAGTTCATGCAAACAGAAACAATTCTAATGGGATTCAATGCATTACAAACTAGAACAGATTCAATGCATTACAAACTAGAACAGATCATCCCCTGCCCGTATCTGGAAATAATGGTGGTGTGATTCTATCCGCATATTGACGACAAATATCGGAGAATATTCTTAGTACGAATGAAATTGTTTATGGAAGGTTAGATTCATTGTGGTGGCGTGATTTATGTTCAATTTTGAATGTAGATAATTTGGAAGCTAATTGGTTCTCCAACACGATTAAAAAGATTCAATTTTGAATGTAGATAATTTGGAAGCAAATTGGAAATGGTGAAAATATTATGTTTTGGAAGGATTCTTGGCTAGGGGCACAACCACTATCTTAAGGTTTCCTCAACTTTTTCGGTTTGCGAAGAACAAAGAAGTTAAACTAGCGGAATCGGGATTTTGCAGGAAAATATATGTCACTGAAATATGTTTTGAAATAGAATTTTGTCTGTCACAGAGGCTGCCTGTCGAGTTTCTCCAACAGCAATTACAATCTGTCAGTCTGAAACTTGATGTGGCTGATTCGTGTGACTGGTTGTCGGCGGTTGTTTTTTGATGAGTTAATAATTAGTGTTTTAAATATATTATTTGAGTCTATTTTATTTAGATTTTATTTGTTTCTATTTCCTTTCTAGAACTATTTTACTTCAATTGCAAGTTATTTAATTTCAGGAACAAATATTCTAAAGATTGAGTCTTGGAGCAAAAGAAAGGGGTTTGGAGCTGATTCGGGCTGAAAATACGAAGATTGAAGACAAAAATATGACGTCCCCCAAGTCAGAAGTTGGCACGGCCCGTGCCACCAGCCACACGGCTGTGCCAACTCCCAGGATCTCTTTTGCTGCTTTCTGCTTCGAGAACAAGCTACCTATTAGTTTATTTCTGACCTAAAAGCCCGTGGTTTCTTGTGGAACATTCTAGTGATATATTTCTTAGGGCTTAAGTCATTGTAAACTATAAATAGAGTAGTTAGCTATCACAACAATTCTTCTTTTGTTCTTGGAATTCAATGGTGACAATTGTCTTCTTTAATAAAAGTTCTTCCTTTATTTTCTTGTTATTTTATTTATGTTTTTCTTCTTCTCTTCTATGTCTATGATGAACATGAGTGAGTAGACTCTTCTTGTCTTGGGATTGTTGGATGAGTCTAATGACCTAATCCTAATCAAACCAAGCCTCGAACCCTAATTTTATATAAATCTATTTTCTAATTTAATTTCACCGTTTTTATAATGAATTAACAAGTATCAAACTCATAAAGCGATAGCAGAGGGTTAGTACTTGTTAATTCATCATCACAAATATCAAAGCGAAGCATCGAAAGAAGAAGTTTTGATATTGGAACAAGTGAAATTAGATAAGGATTGCGAAACATGAGAATAGTCTAGTAAACCTTGAGACAAATAAAGTTTCATTCTTCAATGATTCTGATAGCAATCAACCATGAAAATAGGCGTGGTTGTTAAAGGAACACACTCACTGAAACCGAAAGGAGATGTGATAGGCTTAAGAGAAACTTGTCTTTAGAAAGTAGGTCCAATATAAAGTTTAGGTTTAGGGTTTGGTTTGTGAAGGGTTTGTCACCAAGATGAA